>CEWH01079032.1_pt1 | contig 15513 bp, 15 predicted proteins | sample 531231 | NCBI WGS metagenome assembly CEWH01 (sample SAMEA2622316, study PRJEB7988) | marine metagenome | biome: marine biome (ENVO:00000447); feature: surface water layer (ENVO:00002042); material: "saline water (ENVO:00002010), including plankton (ENVO:xxxxxxxx)" | depth 5 m | reverse complement strand
TCGTTTTCGTGGAGTCCCTTGGCAAGGGACTCCAAGCCAGCTTTGTCGGAAACGGAGATAAGGGCTCGCGAAATGCTCATAGACTTGTGCAGGCAGCATTATCGCCGTCAGAGGCCGACGCAAGAGCGAATTAAAGGAAAGGCGAGGAGAATTGAAGAGGAGCGGAATGGATAAAAAAATTCATGTAAATGTCTCCATCTACTTCTTAAAAAATGCTTGCGGTTTAGTTAATAAATCTTAATATTTTAGCTATCTTACTAAACCGCCAACCTCTGATCATGAAATACCTATACTTGCTGCCCCTCGGGCTCGCTCTTTTGACCGTTTCCTGCGAGAACCAAATCGCCTCTTCTAATCCTTATCAGAGCAATCCCTATTACGGGCCGAACGGTTCCACCTACAACAGCAACGCTGAAGAGCCATCCAGTTCGGCAACCTCAACTGCCTATCCAAGTTACAGCCAGAGTACTTACACGCCCCCAACCGAAGTTCAATCTCCTGCTCCAGCGCTTCCATCGCTGCGTTCCGTGCCAAGCTACGCAGAAACCCCTCCCAGTTACAGTGGTAGCACTGCTGCGAGTAACTTCAGCAGCCCTTCTTCAGGCAAAACACACACGGTAGCAGGTGGAGAAAATCTTTACCGGATCAGCTTGGCAAACAACACTTCAGTATCCGCCATTAAGCGTGCCAATGGTCTGGAGACGGACACGATTCATCCCGGCCAAGTTCTTAAAATTCCCTGATTTAGCCGGGTTTAATCTCGTATTTGACCACAGCTCGCCAAGTGATTGGCGGGCTTTTTTGTGCCTTCACAATTTAAGCGGATCGAGGTGACGCTTTTTTCTCTGAGAATCGGTGTCTTAGGTCTTCGAGCGATTTGATAACAGCATGTTCGTCCATCTCATGAACTTCGAGCTTTTCGCCGATTTCAGGAACCAGCGTGATCGTTAGTTTGCCTCCGAGGTGCTCGCGGAATTCTTCGAGCCCCGCGAGGATCACGGGGCGGCCATGTTGCTCCTGTTCAAGATAGCTAGACCATAGCTCAAAACCAACCGTCTGAATCAGATCAAGGATCTCGTCTGCAGTGCGACGGGCGAGCAGGCCAATGTGCACTGAGTAGACGATATCCACTGCCATTCCGATGGCGACGGCCTCACCGTGACTAACTTCAAAATTTGATAGTTGTTCAAGCTTGTGTGCCACCCAGTGGCCGAAATCCAGGGGCCTCGCAGAACCATACTCGAAAGGATCCCCGCTGGTGGCGATGTGATTTACGTGATTTTCGGCGCTCCGTCGAATAGCCAACTCCAATTGCCGGGTTTCAAGCCTTCCCAACTTGTTGGCATTTTCCGTCAGATACTGGTAGAAATCCTTGTCACGGATTAGGGCAACTTTGATGGCTTCAATGATTCCATCGCGGCAGGCACGATCAGGAAGTGTGCTGATAAACTCGAGATCGTTGACGATAGCAAACGGTACTGAAAAATTTCCTACCCAGTTCTTTTTCCCAAAGTAGTTCACTCCGTTTTTTACGCCAACACCGCCGTCACCCTGGCTGAGCGATGTGGTGGGCATGCGAATCAGACGGATTCCGCGATGAGCGGTGGAGGCACCAAAACCGGCGAGGTCGAGAAAGGCGCCGCCGCCGATGGCGACGATGTAGGAGTGGCGGCAGATCTTATGGAATTCGACTGCTTGCCATATCTTTTCGACGAGAGACCAGTTATTCTTGCAGGGCTCACCGCCGGGCATGATTATCGGTTCAGTGACGAGATTTAGCGTGTCAACGTGGACGGCAAAATACTGGGAAATCTTTTCGGCGAGACCGTGATTTGATTCCGCTACGCCGGAATCCAGCAGCACCATCACCTTAGACTGCTCACCGAGTTCACAGGAATCGGCAACAAGGTCTCGAAGGATGTGGTTCTTTGCATCAAAAGCACCGTGAGTGAAAGACACGCGGTGCTGGAAGGTGATGGGAATAGCTTGCTGGATCATAAGTAAGCAAGAGTAAATATAAGCCCCGATTAATTCTGGATTAAACTACCGCAAACACGGAGGACAAAACCTACGGATAGCTGCCAAAGCGTTGGGTAGCACTTGAGCAGTTAATCCTCGATGCCAAAGACAAATTTCGTGATGTGATAATAATTTTCGCCAGGACGTAACAGGCTGGAGGCGAAGGTGGGCTGGTTAGGAGCGTCGGGAAAGAACTGTGTTTCAAAGCAAATGCCCCCCCAGCGTGGGTAAGGCTTTCCCTTGAAGTGATTAGCCGTGTAGATCTGCACTCCAGGTTTGGTCGTGTGAACGCTCATGGTGCGACCGGACTTTGGCTCGATTAACTTTGCAAATTCGTTAGGGCCCGGTTTTGAGAATGGGTAGATTTTGAAACAGTGATCATAGCCGCCGGTAGCGATGAATTCGATATCTTTCCCTACAGGCTTTTTCGTTTGAAAGTCGAAAGGAGTGTCGGCTACGGTAAGAAGTTTGCCGGTCGGTAACTTTCGGTCGTCGAGTTCGAGAACTTCAGCGGCTTTCATCTCAAGTTCGTGAGAGAGGATGTCGCCTCCTCCGGCGAGATTAAAATAGGCATGGTTGGTGAGGTTTAGGTGAGTAGGCTGGTCTGTTCTGCCGGTGTATTCGATGATTAATTCGTTCTCATCAGTCAGCGTGTAGGTGGCGGTGACGTTAACCTTGCCTGGAAATCCTTCGTGGCCGTCCTGGCTCTCAAGTGAGAACGAGACCGAGTCTGATTTGAATGACTTATCTGTCTGCCAGAGTTGCCGTTGGAACCCAGTCTTTCCACCGTGGATGGTGACTTTGGTTTTGGGGTTAGTGCTTGGAAGATCGTAGCGATTTCCGTCAATAGAAAAGCCGCCGCCGCCTATTCGGTTGGCGAACCTTCCGATGACGGATCCGTAAACACCGCCGGCGAGCGCGGCGTCGAGAGAGTGATACGAGAGGGTAATGTTTTCGAGATTACCCTCTCGGTCGCTTGTTTCGATAGACACCAAAAGAGCTCCGTAGTCGGAGAGTCGGACACGGGTGCCCTTCTCGTTGGTTAGGGTATAGAGAGTGACTTCGCGCTCGTCGGGCAAGTTGCCCCATGTTTCGGCTGTTAGGTCCGCCAAAACGGACGTGCTTGTGGCGAAGATGACTATTGCCAAGGTAGCGATCTGCGGAAGAGTTACCATATGAAGATGCTGGTTCTTTCCCTTCTCCGAGTCAATCTGGCAATCTGGCTTAGTCTCAATCTTGTTTCTACTTCGATCGCTGGCGACTGGCCGATTTTCCGGGGCCCTGATCTGAATGGTATTTCGAGAGAGGAAGGTCTTCCGGCCGAAGGAACAGCCAAAGTGATATGGAAAGCGAATCTCGGACTTGGCTACAGTGCCCCGGTGATTGCGGGCGGGAGCGTGATTATTTCGGGGCATGATGGGAAGGAAACCGATACGCTTTTTTGCTTCGATGAAGTGACAGGCGAAGAGAGGTGGACGCGTTCTTACCCACAGCCGCTAGGGGACCTTTACTTCCAGGGAGGCACGACCGGAACAGCAACAATTGAAGGTGATCGTGTCTATCATGCGGCTCGTCAGGGTGAGTTGGTTTGTCTCGATCTCACCACGGGGCAAGTCATTTGGGAAAAGCACCTCAAAGAGGATTTTGGCTACAGCATGCCGACATGGGGCTTTAGCGGAGCGCCACTTCCCAAAGGTGATCATCTTTATGTAACTGCTGGAGAGTCCGGCCTCGCTCTGAAGAAGTCGGACGGGAGTTTGGTCTGGCAATCAGAGGACGAGGAGGCCGGGTATTCCACGCCGTATCCTTTTGAGAAAAATGGAAAGTTATTTCTCATTTTTTCAAACAAACGTGCCTACGTCTGTGTGGAGGCTGAGACAGGAATGCCTGTTTGGGAATACCGTTGGATGACGCGTTACGGGGTTAACTCGGCGGACCCGATAGTGTCAGGTGATTACATTTTTATCTCTAGCGGCTATGGAAAAGGAGCAGTCCTGGCTAAGTGGACGGGTGAGGGTGATCCAGAGAGAGTCTGGCAGAATCGTGATATGAAGACTCAGATGAACGCGGTCATTCTAGTGGACGGTCACCTCTACGGTGTCGATGGGAACGAAAGTCAGGATGGAACGGGTCTGAAGTGTCTGGATATGATGACGGGCGAGACCAAGTGGCTAGAAGAAAGCGTGGGGCATGGCACCGCGACCGTTGTTGGTGACCAGCTATTAGTTTTGTCTGAACAGGGAACCTTACAGATTGCGAAGGTTAGTCCGAATGGCTACGAGCCGACTCTGACTCAGGAAGTCGTCTCTCCCCGTGTTTGGACAGTACCGGTCTTCGCGAACGGACGCATTTATGCACGCAGTGGGGGCGGTGATTTTGTGGCTTTAGAAATACAATAGACTTAGCGCGGGAAGGCTGCGCGTTATTAATTAATAGAGATGGAGTATTTTAAGACTCTCAGCATTTTTCTACTGGCTTGCTGTCAGTTTAGTTTGGTTCATGGGCAGCCCACGGCGCCCGTTGAACGGACCGGGGCAGAAGTAGCAGATTACATTCGCTACATTGAAGAAGATGCGGCGTCAGAGTCGAAGTTGCAGACGGCCACTGCCCGCTTTTCGCGAAAGGACGTCATCGTTGATTTGGTTTCTGTGGTGCATTTAGGCGACGCGGAATACTACGGAAAATTGAACGACCACCTGAAAGACTACGACGCTGTTCTCTATGAATTGGTGGGTGGAGAATTCCGACAAGAGGATCTGGATGCGAATGTTGATCCAGTCCAAGGATTGCAGCAGTTGGCGAAGGCGTTTCTCGGCCTCGAGTTCCAACTCGAAACTATCGACTACGAAGCTGATAACTTCGTTCATGCGGATGTCGATTGGACTCAATACGAAGGTTTGATGGAAGCCCGCAACCAGAGCTTTGGAACCATCCTTGAACGAGCTATGGTTCTAACGGAGGCAGGGGACAGTAAGGGCATCGCCGCTGACGAAGCCGCGATGAACGTGTTGATGAATCAACTGGTTTCCGCGGTTCTCACTGGCAACAGCAGCACCTTAAAGCGTTCGCTGGCCCCTTTCCTTGGAGAAGCTGAAGAACTGATTACTGAGATCGAAGGTGAAGATGGCACTGTTCTGATTTCAGAGCGAAATAAAGTGGTCATGCGGCGGGTTAATGACATGATCGCCCAAGGTTCGAAGAGACTGGCGGTGTTCTATGGTGCAGGGCATATGCCAGACCTTGAGTCCCGACTTCTTCTGGAAGGATTCGCCAAAGGAGAAAGCGTTTGGGTCGATGCATGGGTCATCTCACCTGTTGGCTCGGCGATGGGGGCAGATTCCGATGATTCTCCAACTGATCCCACGACTAGCCTCCTTTCACCTAGCTCCGAGATCATGGGCGTTTTGCAAAAGATGAGCGAATTGATGGACGCGCTCCAGCGAACGCAATCACAGCGCTAAAAGCTTCAGGGAGGTGCGGTCTGATGCGTTAAAATCGCTTTTCCTTCCTTTCACTTGCTCGGGAATGAACTTCAGAGAATTGGCACGAATAGGCTCCCTTTTGACTGGCGAAATCCAGTAAAGGGAGGGGACTGCTCTGAGTTGACTATCTGGAGTCGTATTTTAGGCGATCGCGATTTGGCGCGGGTTTCTGCCTTTCTAATCTTGAAGTTGGACGAGGTGTTCTAACTTAACCCCCAAACACATCCTCCAATCCCCGGCGCATCACCACCGGATCAGGACTCCGACCGGTCCAGTATTCGATCCCGATAACTCCCTGAGCGACGAGCATCCCAAGTCCGTCGATAACCTGACAACCTTTTTTCCTTGCATCGCGAACGAGTCGTGTGGTGGGAGGGTTCGGAATCACGTCAGCGACCACCATGTCAGTGGTTAGAGAGTTGATGTTTAACGGGATTCGGGCATCGACGTCAGGGAAAAGCCCTATACTGGTAGCGTTAACAACAATATCGGTTCCTGAAGGAATATCAAAGTCGTCTACCCAGTTGTGTAAAGTGACTTCGAGTCCGCCGCCAACGGCGTCATTAAGCTTTCCTGAAAAAAGGGTTTTGAGTTCCCGTCCCCGTTGTTCGCTACGATTAACAAGGTGAATTTCTTTCACGCCGGCTAGCGCCATTTCGACTCCGATAGCGCGGGCGGCACCTCCAGCTCCCAGAAGAACAAGAGTTTTACCAGCTGGGTTAGCCAGTTCGGTAAAGCTCGAGACAAAGCCTTTACCATCAGTATTCTCACCAATCAGTTTTCCATCGCGGTTAACAACGCAGTTCACTGCTCCCATCAGTTCGGCGGATTCACCGAGGCCATCGAGATGCCGTATAACTGCTACTTTATGGGGGATGGTGCAGTTGAAGCCTTGGAAGCCGAAAGCCCTCGCTCCTGCCACTGCAGCGGGCAGGTTATTAGGCGCTACTTCAAGGGTAAGATAACGCCAGTCGAGCCCCATATCGCGAAAGGCGGGTTCAATCATGGCCTGCGTCGGGTTCTCCGATACAGGAAAACCAAAACAGCCCACAAGCTCCTGCTTGAAATTTAAATCAGCGGCCATAGCGCCGAATATTAGGGGACGGGTCAAGTGAGGCAAGCTCGGGAAAAGTTTTTTTGCTTTTCAGGACATGGGAGGATAGCGACAATCATCCTTGATGCATATTCCTTCGATCATCGAAACAAAGCGCGACGGCAAGGCGCTTTCTGACGAAGAGATCCGCTCGGTTATTGCTGAATATACCCGCGGAGAAATACCGGATTGCCAGATGTCGGCTCTTGCTATGGCGATTTACTTTCAAGGCATGTCGGAGGAAGAAACCGCCTCCTTGACACGGGCGATGCTAGAATCCGGGGAGGTCTTTCAATTTCCTGAAGGAACGCCGAAGGTGGTCGATAAGCATTCCACGGGTGGGATTGGCGACAAGGTATCGCTTATTCTTGCGCCGCTACTCGCCTGCGACGATCTATGGGTGCCCATGATTTCCGGCCGTGGTCTTGGAATCACGGGAGGAACCCTCGATAAGCTGGAATCGATTCCGGGATTTCGCGTCGGGATCAGTCAGGAAGAGGCGATGAATCAGCTCGAGCGGATTGGGGTGGTCATGATGGGCCAAACATCTGATGTCTGCCCTGCTGATAAAAAGCTTTATGCCCTGCGAGATGTCACGGCAACGGTTCCGAGTCAGGCCTTGATCGTGGCTTCGATCATGAGCAAAAAGTTGGCTGAGACGCTCGATGCTCTAGTCCTCGATGTGAAGTTTGGCACAGGAGCGTTTATGAAGACAAGACCGGAAGCGGAATCGCTTGGTTCAGCAATGCAGGCAGTGGGCGAGGCCATGGGTGTCGACACAAGAGTCTGTTACCATCCTATGGACGAGCCAACAGGAAGCGCTGTCGGCAATGCTTTGGAGGTGGTCGAATCCATCCAAACACTTAAGGGTGGCGGCCCGGAAGACCTCCGATCGATTGTTATTTCTCTAGCCAGAGAGGTCAGTCATGTGGGCGCTTCCCAACTGGCAGGCTGGCTCGACGATGGTTCTGCGTGGCAAAAATTTCAGGAGATGGTGGGAAGCCAAGGAGGGGATGTGGCGGCACTTGATGACCTCGGCGCTCGGACTCGGGCTCCGGTCATTCGTGAAGTGACTGCCGAACAATCGGGAATGGTTGCGTCTGTCGATGCTGAGACGATTGGTCGCTGCACCGTGTCGCTTGGCGCTGGGCGGAGTCGCGCTGATGATGTCATTGATTCTTCGGTGGGTTTCGATAAATTGATTAAGGTAGGCGCGTTAGTCTCTTCAGGCGAGCTTTTAGGACGAGTGCATGCGGCCGATACGACTGGTGCAGAGGCTGCTGTTGCCGCCTTGAAGGGGGCAATCTCATACAAATGAAACAGCTGCTAAAAGTCCTGTCTCTCCTCCTACTGCTTGGAGGTATTAGTTGTGAGCGGCGGAATGCTCCTCAAGTGATTATTCAATCCGAACCTTCGGTGGAGTCCCTGGTTTTGTCAGTGCTTAATGGCGGAGGAGTCTACAGGGACGTGGCTTTCAGCCAATTGATCGAGACCTCGACCGGGAATCGGGTATTGCCAATGAACCCTGAGGAACCGGTCGATGCTGAAATTTTAGCGGGACTCGAAGCGGCAATGGCCCGAGTATTGAAAAGATTCAATCGTGACAGTTCTCCCACTAATTCGGAGAGTCGTATCAACGAAGTCAGTGCTTATTTTGAGAGCGCGTTGCTTGAGGAAGTTGGAGCTGATCCAGAGCTGGAGTGTGATTATCCGCGAACGGCTGAAGGCAATCTGCAACGGGCCGGTTATCCTGACCTGATGATTCGTCATATTGGATCGGGGCGGGTAATTTATCTTGATCCTAAGGTGGTCGCGGACGGCTCCATGAATTCAAGCCTCCGGACGTTCTATTTCACTCCCCGGAGGGAGACTAATAAGGTGCTTCACGACGCGCATCATTTACTGGTTGGGATCGAGCATGACGGTAACACGGGGAGTTGGAAATTCCTCAGATGGCACCTTGTTGATTTAACAGCTTTCAAAGTCACTTTGAAAGCTGAGTTTCAGGCTAACAATAAGGATATCTATCGGCCGGAACTGATTCTGCAGAGTGGAACAGCAGACAAATAGTCATTGCCTGAGAGTGGTGACAGGTGACATGAATGATCATCGCAAGATCGGTTTCATACTGAAGAGCCCGTGGGTTGCCTTGTAGGCATCGCTGAAGTCCATGGTCTTGAACTCGTGGCCGGCGCCCCAGGAGTCAGAGAAGATCAAACGATTTTCGGCTTCGTTGTAACCAATTATCATCCTCATATGCCCGCCACTGCTCTGCATCTTTAGCGGCGGGTCTTCGGCGAACTGACCAACAGTTAGACCCCAGAGAAGTGGAATCCCAGCATCGACGGATTTTTGAATCATCTGGTAAAACTTCTTTTCGGTAATCGGATCGCCAACGTATTTTTCGTCTTTAAGTTCGAAGAGTCCGCTGCCCCGTTGGCCTGCGACCGCGAGGCATTCGAACCGTGTTTTGAAGAGGTGGTCGATTGAGCCCAGTTCGCGATTGATTGCCATTGAGTTGGTTCCGGCGTTGGGATCCGAACCTGCTATCAGGGCGAGTTGGTGCATATCGGAGGGGATGCCGTAGTATTCGAACAGTCGCTGGGCCGAGGCTACGGCGCAGTAGCCCTTCGCCCCTTGATCGACCATCGGAATTCCATCGATGAAAACACTTCCGTCGCTGCGGCGGGCTACGTTGCGAGGCAAGTCGGAGAGGCGGACGCTCGCAGCCGACCGAGTTTGGGTGGCAGCCTCATAGGCACCTTCTGCATCACGCTTGGCTAGGCGCATGCGAAGAAATTCGACTTTTCCATTACTGCGTTCTTTTGGGTTGTTCTCTAACACCGCTTTACCGCGAGCAGAAATCCAGACATAGCCCTCTGTCAGCATCCCCTGGGTTGGTTTGGCCTCTCGTCGGGTGGGGCGCACCGCAAGTTGCTTTCCAAGATGCTGTCCGACCAGTTTAGTGCGGTTCCTGAAATCTTCGTCACTGATCGATCCGCCATCACCACGGTTGAAAATCGAAATGGTAATTCCGAGGAACTTCCCGTCTTTGAAGTCGATGATGGCTTCTTCGATGGGAACCGATCCCCCAAGCAGGCTAAGATTGACCTTGAGACTTGGCTGATTCTTGCGCTTGAAAATCGCTCTAGAGCGATCGGAAGTAAGCCAGTCAAAGTATGGGTTATTACTCCAATTCCCCTGATCGAAGAGAGCTTCTAGGTCGTCGGGAGTTAGATGATAGGAGCTGGGGAGATGAATGAATGGATCCAGATCGCCCTCCAGCGTTTCCTTGGCTGAAACCGCGCCAAAACTGAGGGCTAAAATAGTAGCGACAATCGCTTGGGAAAGGGAGGCTCCCTGAGGCATGGGGGCACTGTATCGAATTCCGCTAAATGTGTCTCGCTAAATAGTTTGGCGGCATTTTCCATTTGAGTTAATCCATAAACTCTGAGACAACAAGAAGCTGAAATTTTCGTATTCCCATTTGAGATGAAGAAACTCATTAACGATCCCCTCAAGGTCGCCGACGAACTCTTAGAAGGTCTTGTCGACGCCTACAACGGAGAATGTAAGTTTGTCGGATCCCGTTCGATCGTGAAAAATGACATCCCTGATAACAAAGTTGCCTTGCTTGTCGGGGGTGGAAGTGGTCACGAACCGATTTATCACGGTCTGGTCGGTCGCAACTTGGCTGATGGCGCTGCCTGTGGTGATATTTTTGCCGCGCCTCCGCCCAACATCGTTTTCGAGGCAACTGAGGAGGTCAATCGTGGTAACGGCGTGTTGTATCTCTATGGCAACTATGCGGGCGATGTGCTCAACTTCGATCTTGGTGCTGAGTTATCAGATGATGAAGACATTGACGTTCGCACGGTTCTAATCTGGGATGATGTCTGTTCAGCTCCTCCGACCGAGAAGGAAAAGCGTCGCGGTATTGCCGGGCTTGTTCCCATTGTAAAGATGGCGGGGGCAGCGTCGCAGATCGCCACATCGCTCGACGAACTTGAGGCAGCGGCAAGAAAGGCGGTTCTTCAGACCCGCTCAGTTGGCGTTTCGATGTCTCCAGGATCGATACCGGCTACGGGCAAACCAACTTTTGAAATCGACGAGGACCAGATTGGCCTCGGGATGGGTATTCATGGTGAACCTGGTGTCGGTGAAATCCCGATGACGACCGCCGATGAATTGACACCCAAGATGCTTGACTTAGTCATTGAAGACTTTGAGAAGGATGACGAAGTGGAACCGCTTGCTTCTGGCGATGACGTTTTGGTTTTTATCAACTCCCTCGGTGCCACGACGATGATGGAATGCCTTATCGTGCTGCGTAAGGTTAAAGCCGAACTCACAGCCAAGGGCATCAACATCTACGATGTGATGGTGGGGCCGCTAACGACTTGCCAAGAGATGTCTGGCGTTTCAATCTCGCTGACTCGAATGGATGATGAGCTAAAGAGATACTGGGAAATGCCCTGCCAGTCGGTTTGCTTTAGCAAGATGGAGGGGCGTTACGGCGGGTGAATAGAATCCAAATTTGAATCAACAAACTTTGGTGGCTAGGATTGACCCCGGCTAAAAGTAGAAAGCAATTAGAACGATGGCCAAAGAATATCTTACCATTGATGAGACTCGCGAGATGATGCTCGTGGTGGCAGACAAAATCATTGAAGCGGAACCAATCCTTACCGATGCGGATCGTGCTCTTGGCGATGGAGACCATGGCATCGGTATGGAGCGTGGTATGACTGCGGTCAAAGAGGCGCTCGATGGAAACGATTTTTCCAGTGTCGGTAAAGTTTTTATGGGAGTCGGCATGGCGATGATGTCGAGCATGGGGGGTGCCTCCGGCGCTGTCTTCGGAACTTTGTTCCGTTCCGGGGGTAAGGCTTTGAAAGATGCTGAGTCTCTCGATGGAGCAGGTGTTGCGACGTTTTGGAAGGAAGGTTCTGACAATGTGATGAGTCGAGGTGGAGCTAAGCCTGGAGACAAAACAATGGTTGATGCGCTCGTCCCGGCGGCCCAAAATTCGGCAGATGCGACCGGTTCGGTCACCGAAGCAATGACTGCGGCTGCGACGGGAGCTGTCGCAGGTCGTGATGCGAGCGAGGACATGATCGCAACAATGGGTCGTGCCAAAACCCTCGGCGAGAAGTCTCTCGGAAAGCCTGACGCTGGTTGCGTGAGTGTGGCGATTATTGCAGAGAGCATGCGTGATTTCGTTGATTCTTGAGCGGAGTTGAGTTTGTCAGGGATATTGCGGAACGCTTTTGGCGTGCTTTAGTTTCGTTTCTATGGCGGAAGCAAAGAACGTTTACACAGTTGCCGATTTAAAAAATTGGGCCGAAGTCGCCGTCGACCTTGACCTCCCGGCGCGTTTTTCTGTATTCGGGGATCCGGTAGATCATTCCCGCTCACCGCAAATGCATAACCCCGGCCTTAAGGCTGCTGGAGTTGGATCTCAGTACGTGAGGTTTCATATTCTGCCTCAGGAACTCAATGACGCGCTTGAGGCTCTCAAGGAAGCAGGATTTATCGGCACCAACATCACGATTCCCCACAAAGGTGCAGTCTTTGAGGCTGTGGATGATATGACTGAAGTAGCTAGGCGCATCGGTGCGGTAAATACTGTCGCGATCAATGGGGATCAATTGATTGGTCACAACACCGATGCTCCAGGGATGAAGCGGGCAATTCGAGAAGAGTTTTCGATCGATCTGGCCGATCTTCGCATTATGTTGATTGGTGCAGGAGGGGGGGCTGGCAAAGCGGCAGCCGTTCAGTGCGCCATGGATCAATGCGAACGCCTCGTCCTCGTGAATCGGACGGTCGAGAAAGCCAAAGCTCTTGCCGAAGATCTTGACGACCTTTTTGTTGATCCTGATAAGTTGGAAGGGCCTGCGGATCGACTCGTCGCCATCCCGTGGGAAGAAAAGGCAATGGAGCGTGAGTTAGATCAGATTGACCTGATCATCAATGCGACTTCGGTCGGGATGAAGCGCACGGATCCTGAGGTGGTGCCCTCCCATTTAATTAGGCCACATCATCTCGTTTATGACATGGTCTACGCGCCCGCAAGGACTCGTCTCATGGCTGATGCGGAAGCAGCAGGAGCAAGGGCTGCGAATGGACTTGGAATGCTTTTGTGGCAAGGCGCCTTGTCCTTTGAGTTTTGGCAAAACGAAGAAGCGCCAGCCGAGGCCATGCGGAAAGGCTTGTTGGCCTCTCTCAACGAGTAGTTTTAAGTCCAAAGTTTTTGGGATTCTGGGAAAATTCCAAAAAGTTGAATAGGGGGTTGTCTTGGCCCGTCTTTCTCTCAGCACTAGAGATTAAAGACCTATGAAAACAGCTCTCATTACAACTGCCTTAGCCGCTGCAGCCCTTTTTAGTTCTACCCACGAAGCGGAAGCCGGACGCTTTGGATTTAGTATCTCAACGGGGGGATACGGGGGATATTATCACGGCTACCGCCCCAGCTATAGATCAAGTTACCGCAACTACGACTACCGAGGAAACACCTGCGCGCCTCGCTACCTTGTCCGCACCTGCGAAATCAATCGTTGCCGCCACAGACGGGTTCAGTACGACCATTGTGGAAGACCTCGAAGCTACTATGTCACCGTAGTCACGTATCGAAGCTACTATTCAGATGGTTCCTGCAATACATTCACCCGAACTTATGGCTAAATTTTTATTCAATTGATTCCTAGCAATCCCTGCAACGGGGCGGTCATGAGGCCGCCCCGTTTTGTTTTCCGATAAAGCAGAAATGTCCTCGAAAAAAAGTGGGCAAGCTGCAACATTTAGAGTGACAAAACTGTCATATTTGCTCAATTCGTCGAGGTATCATGGACACCGTTATCTTCATTCTCAAAATATTGGGTTCGCTAGGGGTCTTCCTCTTCGGCATGAAAGTTATGAGCGAGGGGATTCAGCGCACTGCTGGCGATCGCATGCGTCGGATTATGGCGACCATGACCCATAATCGATTTGCGGGTGTTGCTACTGGTTTGGTCACGACAGGATTGATTCAGTCCTCGTCAGCAACCACTGTAATGGTTGTTAGTTTTGTGAACGCCGGCTTGCTCACATTAGTCGAATCTATTGGGGTGATCATGGGGGCGAATCTAGGGACGACTCTGACAGCTTGGATCATTGCGACGATTGGAAAATTCTCTCTTTCGACCGTGGCTCTGCCGATCATCGGGATAGGATTACCTTTGTTCTTTGCCGGCAAGAATCGTTTAAAGAGTTTTGGTGAAGTTTTGATTGGTTTCGGCTTATTGTTCTATGGGCTTTTCCTACTCAAAGAGTCAGTGCCCGATGTCAGAAGTATGCTGGCGAGTACGGATGAAGCAGTAAAAGCCCAAGCGGAGAGCATTCGGGCTTTTGTTGAGAGCGTGTCAGGGAAGGGCTACGTCTCATTGATTATCTTCCTCATGATCGGGGTGTTGCTTACCTTGGTGGTGCAGTCTTCGTCAGCGGCAATGGCAATCACGGTGACTCTGGCAATCCAGGGATGGATAGGGTTTCATGAGTCGGCGGCCATTGTCTTGGGAGAGAACATTGGAACGACGGTAACGGCATGGCTTGCTTCTATCGGAACAAGTGTGAACGCGAAGCGAGCCGCACGAGCGCACTTCCTTTTCAATATGATTGGAGTGGTGTGGATGCTTATCGCGTTTTTTCCATTCGCGGCTGGGGTGGATTGGCTGGGAGACCACCTGCCGGACAGTTTTAGAACTGAAAAGCACGATTCCGACGTGGGATTTAAACTCGCGATTTTTCATTCGCTATTCAACCTGACGAATATTTTGTTGCTGATCTTTTTCGTTCCGCAGATCGCTCGTTTGGTTACTAAGTGGGTAAAAGAGCCGGAGGGTGATCCGGGAGCTTCCGGGCCTCGACTGCGCTTTATCTCGTCGAGTATGGTAGATATCGGTGAACTAAATATTCCCGAGGCAGAGAAGGCAACCTCTGAATTGGCGGGTATTACTAAGGAAATGTTCGGTGGCTATCTTAACGTTTTCAACAATCCTGAGACCGATCTCACGGCCGAGGTAAAAAGGCTGAAGTCCTTGGAAGATGATGCTGATGTCTTAACTCATGACATCACGGAATACCTCGTCAAAACCTCGGCAGCCAATCTAAGCCCTGATAATGCACGGTCTGTTGGGCGAATGTTGCGCATCGTTTCAGAGCTTGAGGAAATCTCTGATGCGATCTTTCGACTGATCCAGATTACAAGTCAGAAATACTCAAAGAATCGTGCCCTCAAGGAAGAAGCGACGAGTAAAGTTCGAGAGTTCGCTGATCAAATTTTGCAGCTGATTGAACTCTACATGGAAGTGCTTGTGGCAGGAGCTACTGAAGAGGATCTTAAAAAAGCTGAAGCGCTCGAAAAGCAGACGGATAAGCTTCGTAAGCAGCACAATAAAGAAGCCATGAGACGCATGGCGTTGGATAACTCGACGGTTAAAACAGAGATGGTTGTGATTGATATGAACAATCAGTTCGAGTTGATTGCAAACTATGGGCTAAATGTCGTTCAGACGGCCTTTTACCTTGAGAATGAGGATGAAGTCCCGGAAAAATACGATAATTGAGATCGTTGGTTTTTGCTCATGAATGATTTGCGAGTTCAGTCGCTTGGGCAGCCTCCAAGCGGCGCGCAAAATTGCCTCGGTCTTGCATATTTTGGCTTGGGTCGGCGTAAGCTCGACGGCCTTTTTTGCCGGCGAACGACCCAATATTTTGTTGATCGACAACAATTATAATTTCTGTCGCACATTTTCGTTTTACACGGAAGCCCACGACTAGGTAAACCTCCGAAGAACGCGGCCACTTTAGGTCTTCGAACTTTCGCAGGGAGACCTATTATTCGACCGCAGCCCGCTCTTGGAAGCTCCGACTTTAAAG
>CEWH01103185.1_pt1 | contig 15519 bp, 18 predicted proteins | sample 531231 | NCBI WGS metagenome assembly CEWH01 (sample SAMEA2622316, study PRJEB7988) | marine metagenome | biome: marine biome (ENVO:00000447); feature: surface water layer (ENVO:00002042); material: "saline water (ENVO:00002010), including plankton (ENVO:xxxxxxxx)" | depth 5 m | reverse complement strand
AGTTGAATTCTTGAAGTTGAAAGGTGGTGACGTTGTTGTTACTGGATTTGATAATAGTAACACTCTTGGTGGTGCTAATGCTAGTGACTCCAAACTACCAACTCAAAAGGCAGTTAAAGATTATATTACTAACAACTTAGGTCCTTACATCAACAAACCTTTCTCTACTAACGCTGTTCCTAGAGCATTGGTTGAACTTACTGATTCTGGTAAGATCTCTCTTGATCAAATTCCAGCACTAAGACCTTTCAGTGTCTTTACAGTTGCCGATCAAGCAGAAAGACTAGCATTAGAAGGAGCACTCGCTGGTGACATCGCAATTCAACAGGATACACAGACTTCCTTTATCTTAAACAATGACCTAACAAGTCTATTCTTAGGATTTGCTGTAGATTCCAGTCTTTCATTCACTATCGGTGATGTCTTTACTGGTACTCCATCCACAGGTAGAATTCAATCTACTGAATATAGACAAGGTGTATTATTTAAAATTAATATTACTGATGGTGGTTCTGGATATACTGTTGCTCCTACCGTTACAATCTCTGGTGGTAACCCATCTTCAGGTGCTGTTGCAGCTACTGCGACTGCTACGATTGCAAATGGTGAAGTTGTTACTATCACAATTAACGAAAACGCTGGTTACGTTGGTGGTTATGGATATACTACACAACCAACAATTACAATTCAGGCACCTCCTGGCGCTGGAACCCAAGCAACTGCTACATCATTAATTGAAAGTAGATTGTATGGTAATATCGTCAACAATATCAAGATGCTTGATACTGATACGTTTGACGATAGTTCTTCTCCAAGTGCAAATACAGTCAATATTACCAGAGTTATCAACACATCTGCATTTACTGCAAGTAACTGGGTATCACTAAGTAGTGATTCTGTTGGTGTTTCTTCTCTTACAGGTCCTGGCGTTATTTCTACGACCTTATTGGGTTCTGAAGCAGCGAACTCATTTACATTCTTAAGAGGTGACTCAAGGTATGCGAAGGTTGTTCAATCACTGAAGGGTGCAGAAACAAGATATTTTGCAAGACTACATGCTCAAGCATCTACAGGTGCAAGTTCCTTTATTTTCCAAACCATATCAGACGTTCTTAAAGGTCATGACATCGTAGCTTCAGTTGCTGGAATTGCTGCTGATACATCAGTTAATGGAGTTACTGTAGTTGGTGGTTTAACGACTGTTTCATTTAACAATCCTATCACTGCAACTATTCCTGTAGGAACAGTTATTGAATTTAATCGTGGTGCATCTCCACTTATCTTTGACTCCACAAACACAGGTGGTGAATTTATTGATTCTATCGTTATTGCAAATGGTGGTACAGGATTTACAGACGGACAATACTTTGATGTTCCACTAGATGCACCAGCAGGAAACAATGGTGTTGATCTTAGAGCAAATATTATTGTTGGTGAGAATGGTCAAAATGGTGTAGTTACTACATGTACAGTAACAAACGCAGGTAGTGGATATACTTCAGACTTCCAAGTCACACCAAATCCAACTATTATTGGATCTGGATCTAACCTAGTCTTACTTGCAAAAGTAGCAACCACTCAGAAACAGTTTGCTAACATCGCAATAGATGTTCAGAGAGTATCTGATCTAACTATTTCACAAGATCTATTTGGAACCATTGGTGTTTCTAGATATAAGAAATCTCAATTCAATCTTGGAGTTGAAGGAAATGGATCTGTTTCTATTAAGATGGGTCCTGATAGTGGACTTGACGCTGACTTATTAGATGGTCAACAAGGTGCTTATTACCTCAACGGTGCATTCTTCGTTGATAGTAGTATCGTACCTGATAAACTTGCTAGTGGAGTATACAGTATTGATATTAGTGGAAGATCTACTAATACACTTCGTCTAGACACTGGTACTAGTAACGCCAATGCAAATCCTGGTCCTAGTGATGCTGTACAAGGTATAACACTACAGACTCTATTCAACAGTTCTAACGGTTTGTTATCTGCATTCCCAAGTGTAGATACTGGATCAGTTAACTCTGCTAAACACTTAGTGATGACTCTCCGTAATGGAGAAACTGGTGGTGATGCTACATTCGGTGGTGTAAGACAACTTGCTTTCGCTAACGATGATAGAATCTACTTCCGTGGTTCTGGTGATGCTGTAACATCATATGGTTCTTGGTATGAGGTGTGGAACTCAGGAAACCAAGGTATAGACTCAGGCTTAGACGCTGACAAACTTGATAATAAGCAAGGTGTATGGTATCAAGATGCTAGAAATATTAAAGATAATGAAATATTTGACACCAGACTTCCAGTATGGAGAAGTTCTACTAAGTTTAGAGACAAGGTTGAAGTATCATCATATGGTGGAACAGATGTTTTCTATAGAATTTTAGTAAGGCAAAATCTAGATATTAGTCCTGGTGGAGATTTTGAAGTTACTAACACAATTGACATCTTTGATACTAATAAAATTAGTGTTGGTGATTTTACTATCACTGCAACTGATCAAGTTGTAGATCAAAATGATTCTGCTAACACATATACAATTTTAATCGGAAGACTTGCTTCTGGTGGAAATATTACTGCTGCCGTATATCTTGGAGTTGCTGGTGATGAGAGGCAGTTTGAACAGTGGGAAATTTATGATGCGAACACAATTCAATATGCAGAATTTGGAAACGATTCTGGAACAGGTTTCTTAAGACTTGGTAGAAAAGATGGAAATGCTGCAACAAATCCATATATCTATTTCAACTCTTCACAAACAGCTGCTCTTTATAATTCTGCCATCATTGCTGATGGTGGTAATGGGACTACAGGATCTGGTTCTCTAGAGTTCAAAGTTGTAAATGAAAATGAATTAAAGGTTAACAACAATATTATTTGGAACGCAGGTAACGTTGCGTTTAATGATACTAATGTAGCTTCTACAACATCTCTCAAGTCTGCTGTAATGAGAGATACCAATGGCGATTTTGCTGCTGGTACAATCACTGCTGCATTAACAGGTGCTGCTTCACTCAACGTATTGAAGACTGGTGATACTATGACTGGTGGTTTAACAATCACTGGTAATAATGACATTAACGTCCAAGGAACTGGTGCTTTAACAGTTGGTGGTACTGGATCAGTTGGTTCTAATTTCACTGTTGATGGTGGAGTTTTCTATGTCAATGCAACTGATAATGTAGTTAACGTTGGTCAAACAACCAATTCTAATAATACTACATTCAATGTTTACGATGGAAATGGTAATAATGAATTTTCAACATCATTGGCACTATCTTCACAAAGATCACTTTATTTCTCAAGTGTATTCAATCAAGTAGATTCTGGTGAGTCTGGTCTAATTTTACAACATGGTGCATCTGCAGCTGCTCAGTGGGGTATTTCAACACACAGAACAGGTAGCAGTGTTGGTGAACTTATCATTAGAACTAGAACAGGAGGATCTAGTTCTGCTACAAGGTTGGTTATCAGCAACGGTGGAAATGTTCTTGCTGGTGCTGATAGTGATCAAGATCTAGGTTCTGATGGTACAAGATGGCAAAATGTTTACAGTGATATCACACATGCATTGAACAGTGTAAGGATTGCAAAAGGAACTGCGAACCAAGAAGCAGATATCCAACTAAGAGGTGGTGGATCTGGTGCTGGTGGTGGTAGAGGATTCCGTTTAGGAACCAATATTGGTGGAGGTCCTGATCTATTTGAGATCTATGCATCACAGACAAACGGTAGTGATAACTGGAAGAGTTTAGCAAATCCAGTTCAAGCTCCAGCACTTGCTATTCAAGGTACTAACAATAGAGTTGGTATTAACACCAATAGTTTCTCTGGTACTGATACCAGTACAACTCCTAATACTAACAGAAACTACATCTTGAACGTTCAAGGTGATATGAACCTTAACGGTCAGTTCTTCCAGAACAACGAAGAGTTTGTGACTTCTAGATGGACAGAATCTAGCAATGACTCAGGTGCTAACATCTACAGAAACTCTAAAGTTGGTATTGGTAATGTTCCAAGTCCAGCATATACATTAGATGTAGCGGGTGACTTTAATATGACTGGAGTCATGAGAGTTAACGGCACTGCTCAGTGGTTTGACTCTTACGGAGTTATCAGAGGAAGTAATCAAACTATCGCTGAAACTGTCACTATTCCTAACGGTGCTATCGCTTCATCAAATGGTCCTATAACCATTGTTGGAGGTGGTGGTCATGTAGTAACCATTGGAACTGGTGCTACTTGGGTCGTCAGGTAGTATAAATAAATAAAGCAAAAGGACTTTAGAAGTTTAACCCATGAGTACGTTAAAAGTAAATGAATTGAGTACCGTTCCAGGAAGTGGCGATATTAACTTCGCTCCTGGTGTCGGTATCAATTTAGGTGGTGCCTCTCAGGTTGTTGTCCCTTCAGGATCAACATCAAATAGACCTGGATCTCCAACAGAAGGATCTATTCGTGTTAACACCACAAACTATAAATTAGAATTTTATACAGGAGTTACTGGATGGAAGCAGGTTGACGCTGAACCATCTCAGGTAACATTGACAGCACAATCTGGAACTTGGACTGTCCCTGATGGTGTTACTTCTGTTGATGTTATGCTTGTTGGTGGCGGTGGTTCTGGTGGATCAGGAACTGGAGGCGGTGGCGGTGGCGGTGCCATGGTTCAAGTCACTAGTTTCCCTGTAACTCCTGGTACTTCTGTCCCTTATGGTGTTGGTGCTGGTGGTAGTTCGCCTGGCACAAATGGTGGTTATGGATATCAAGGTGGAAATACAACTTTTGGAACACTAGTCGCTTATGGTGGCGGTGGAGGAGGATCCTCTCATCCTGGTAGACAGGGTGCTGGAAGACCTGGTGGATGTGGTGGCGGAGGAGCTATATATCCAACAGGATCTTTCCCTTCAGGTAGTACATCACAACCTCAGGCACCTGGTTTCTCTGCTTCTAATGGATCTGGTAATCCTGGCGAACCAGGAAACTTTGGTGGCGGTGGCGGAGTTGGTGCTACTGGTGGTGCTTCCTTTGGTCAAAACACAGGTGGTGCTGGTATTACAACTGACTTTGCAGGTGCTCCACTTTCTGTTGGTGGTGGCGGAAGAGGTCAAGCACAGTATCCAAATCCTGGTCCTGCACCTGGCTCAGGTGGTGGCGGTGGATGTAATGGATCTCAAGGTCAACCTGGCGGTGATGGCGTTGGTGGAGGCGGTGGTTCTGGATGGGACTACGGTTCTGGTAACGGTGGAGCTGGTGGTACTGGCACAATTGTTATTAAATACACTTAATAACAGGAGATATAAAACATGGCAATTACAGAACAAAGCAAAATTGATCACATTGAACTCAATGGTGATGGAACTGTATTAGTAAGAAGAAAAGATTATACTGTTGTAGGAAGTGTTGAGGTTTTTATTGGACATCACACAAGACTAATTACTCCAGATGATGATATCTCTGGAGAGGCAACTCAGGAAAACTGGTGGTTAACACCAGAAGTAAAAACAGTCTGTCTTGAGTATTTTACTAAAGATATGCGTGAAAGGTGGGCACAGAGTAAAGATAGAGTTAAAGAAGTTCAGTAATAATTAATATTAATATTGTATCTACCTGCTGTGTTGTCACTACAGGTAGTGCTTTTATGATGAACTGATGGATCAAAAAACAAAGCTCTATTAGCAATAGAGTCTATCTCTTCACCCGAAGAGAAAATAGTTTTTCCATTGTTTGTATTCAAATAGTATATAAATCCACCATGACTAAATGGCGTATCTTGATGCCATCCATGGTGGATTATTTTTTCTGTAGTTGGATAAAAATTTGCTTTGATCCTACTTATGGCATGTGGGTTTATCTTCTTTATGATTGGTTGTATCAAATCATAATATCTTCCATTTGGTCTATGTTCAATGTATATTAAATGATAAAAATAATTTCCATCTTTAGATTTTACATTGCCATCTAAAGCTTCAGAAACGCCTGGTGAAAAATACCATGGAAAAGAATCGCAGTAACATATACTATCATGTATTAATTGATATTCTTCATGTGGTAAAAAATTGTCAACAATTCTCATCATTTTATATTGAAAGAAATTACAACTTTCTTATCTGATTTCTGTGCTTCTGTTCCATGCATAAAACTACTTTTAAATATTAGTAATCTTCCTGGCGTACAAGGATATTCACAATACTGATAACTGTATTCGTTTGGATTATCTGGTGCTTTTAAAAAACTTTCTGTTATGTTATTAAAAAATCTAAGTTTGTCATCTTCACCAGAACAAACATAAAACGCACCAGAAAGCAAACTCTCACCATGTATATGTGGAGTGAGATAATCTCCTTTACCACTAACGTTTGCCCACATATTTGCAATTTTTGTTGATGCTATTGTGGTATCATTATATCCTAGTGCTTTTAGATATTCATGAGAACTAGTAGTAATTTCTCTTACTAGATCTTGCATCTGAGAAGTTTCATGAAATCTATCAAAATATTTGTGAGTAGATTGTACAAAATGAATTCCATTTCTTTCAGATCCTTCTTGACTTACAACATGGTCAACAAAGTTTTCATAGTATTCAAGTTTATCTAAAAGAACATTATTCTTTACAAATACAGTTCTTGGAAACCAGCTCTCAATCATTTTTTCAACTCATAAAATAACTCTACTCTACTTATATCACTCTCGTGATCTACTGACCATGAGGATCTATACTTTTCAATCCTCTCATGATAACGAAGTAAATTTTTTCTTGATATCTCTTTGATATAGGTAGAATCTGAATTGACATCATATCCCATTTGAATCATCCACGTTGTCCAATTAGCACCAGAAAAAACGTGATGTTCTTTTCTGTTCTTAGTATATAATAATTTTTTGGATAGTGTATTTTCTACAGATTTGATTCTTTCTGATGGAATATAATTTTCTCTTACGTAGTTCCAGAAAGGAGTATCTTTATATGGTTTAGAGTAATGCATACTAACAAAATCAATACAATCTTCAAAGGCAGATTCCATTTCTAAATTGTAAAGATCCTTATCTAAATTATTCCACGTACCATCAGCAATTTTTGTTTGTAGTTTTTGTAATCCATCAATCATTAAAGCAAGACCAGTGCTTTCTAATGGTTCAATAAAACCAGCTGACAATCCAATTGAAACTACATTATCTTCCCAAATGTTTTTACAATAATATGGAGTCCAGTTAAGAATTTTTAAATCTTCTTCTGTAATTCTATTGTCCCAGTGTTTGATTAGATGTTGTTTAGCTTCTTCTATAGGAGTTATAGACTTGTTAAAAACTAAACCTGATCCAATTCTAGTTCTTATTGGAATCTCCCAAATCCAACCACAATCAACAGATCTAGAAACAACATAAGGTTTCATTTCTGTTTTTCTATCATTGTATGGAACTCTGGTAGCAATTGCAGTATCACAAAAAAGTCTACCAGTAAGATCAACTTTATCAGGTTCCTTTAACAAACTTTCCCATCCACTACAATCAATAAAGAAATCAGATGTAATTTCCATATCATTTTTAAGTAGAAGTTTTACCAGATAATTCTTATACTTAAACATCTCAACAGCTTCTGATGGTATGTAAGTTACTTTATTATCAAGTTTTTTTCTTAGATACTCAACTAATTTTCCACAATCAATCTGAAACCCATATGCTCCAATCTCATTCTTATCAACTTTATTTTCTATAGAGTTGTAATACATTGGTAAAGCATACTCTACAAAATCAAGATCTTTATTTTTACACCAAGCATCATGAGATGTTTCTCCACTATCAAGAGTTGGATTCATGAAGAATGGATGCCAAACATCTTTTCCCTCTTTTACCCAATCAGGAAATAAAATTCCAGATTTATATGTTGCATCTAAAGAACTAAACCATTCACCAGAATCAAATCCACATTGATCCATAAAAGAACCAAAGTTTAAAATAGTAGCTTCACCTACACTAACTGGAGTTCCTATCTCTTTATCAACGATAGTAATTTTTAATTTTGGATTTTTATTATAGAGAAAAGCAGCAGACATCCATGCAGCAGTTCCACCACCAACAATACAAATAGAATTAATTGTTTTCATTAACTACTATATCATAAACAATAGATACTCTTTCCTCTTTTGAAGGTAGAGCAGCATGTGGAAGCATTGAATTAAAGACGAGAAGATATCCTGTCTTCACATCAAACTCCCAAAAAGTGCTGTTGTACTCATTATACTCTTTACATTTGTAAATTGGTACATGAGACAAATATACATCAGCTGAGGGAATGTAGAAGTGTATCTTTCCATCAGTTGATTTTGGATAGTATATGGCAGATAAAAAACTATCTCTATGTGTATGTGTTGTAGATATATCAGTATTCAAATCTTGATTAACCCACACACGTTTTATTTGTGTCTCTAGATTATTGACATCAGGATTTGATATTGTACCATCTAGTATTTTTTGAGTTTGTTGTAAGACTACCGCATTTAATTTTGATAACTCTACGTCATCACTATTCACATGTCTGTTTTGTCTTCCGATATTTTCTTCCACATAATTACATAGCATGTCATTATCCATACCCTTCAATTCTAAAGTAGCGAGACCTATTGAAAATAGTGTATTATTGTACATCTACTATCTCATCTCCATACATTGAAATTAAATGTTGTAGTCCTTCTATGTTACTACATTTTACTGCTATTGTAAACCTATCTTTCTTAGCTGCGTGTGTAAGAGGCATTACCTTATGCTCTATTCTAGAATCAAAAACTACAACTCTTCCTGCAACGTAATCAATTATACTATGTGTTTTTGATTTATCTTTATAAATTTTTAACTCTCCACCCCAAGGTTCTTCCCAATACTTATTACAAAAAATGAGGATAGTAAAAGTGTTTGGCAAGGCACTATCAGTATGTCTGCCAGTTGAGGTCATCAACTGATAATGATTTATATAACATTTACCAATATACAATTTTTGTTGTAATTGTTTTGACACTGATTTGACAACACTTAAAACACCCGATTCTTCTAAATTGCTATTTGTAATTTGAGAAGAAAATCTACTGTCCCTTTCATATCCTAAAGGATTACTTGCATGTCCACAGGTAAATGTAGAATTTAAACAATACGTATGCATCCAATCTAGATCACTACTATCAATTAAATCATCATAGATTTCAATAATATTTTTTGTATCATTAAAAACAGGAGATGATGATGACAATGCACTTTGATACTCTGTAAGTAGTGATTTTAATTTAGGATCATCTAGAGATTGAGATTGGTCTAGTAAATTTGCATAGTTAATATACAAAAGATCTTTTCTCTTTCTCTCATCATAATTGTTTAAGTTTTTCAGTATAGAAATATCTCTATCTTTTAAAGAGCAAAAAGTAGATACAAGATCTTCTGATCTTTCTCCAATATATTCTTTAACAGCATGTTCTGTTAAACGTGTGACAGGTGTAAAATGTTCTGTTCCATAAACTGAGTGATATAATCCAGCTATACAAATTTCTAATGGAGAACCCATTTGTTTGAGTATTGTATACACTCCCATGCAATGTGCAATAAAGTAATCGTTACCATGTTGCTCATCTAAAAAACTTGAAACAAAATACTCTATGCATTCCTGTTCACTTTTCATATTATTTAAAAGTTGCAATAAAAATTACTCGTCTTTTATTATTTTTAGTCCACTCTGTTGCATGAAAAATTCTACCATCAAAACAAACAACTTTATGTTTCTCAGGAGTAATTCTAGTCAACTCTGGAAACTCTTCTTTGTTATAAGATTCAAGTCTATAATTTGTTTGTAAACCCTCAACCCAATATCTACTAAACAACATAGTATCACCACCCTGAAAATCATCATTGAGATAAATGATAATTGTTTTATGTGGAAAATGATGGTCTACATGAATATCACTATGAGGATAATTATCAAAACTACTGCTTGAATTTAAACAAGCTCTAAGTAATGGAGTTTTTTCCATGTCATGTTTTTCTCTAAATCTGTCAACAATGTTTAGAAAAAAGTCATACATTGTAGAATTAGAATTATTAATCTCATCATCTTCACATCTAGGAATTACTACATGAGAATAGAATGGAAATTTATCTGAGGTAGAATAATTTTGATAATACCATGGAAAATTGTTTCCCATGATTTCAGAATCAATTCTAGTTTTTTCTTCGTCTGTTAAAAAATTAGTTTCACTGTAATACATTTGTGTAATCCGCTCCCAAATTCATGTTTATTACTGAACGAACTTCAGATTTTGTTGGAAGACAATTTGCGTGGTATTGTCGTCCGTCAAACAATACAACTCTTCCTTGTTTTGGGGTCACTCTATCAATGATTTTATAATCTTTAAAAGAAGGTCTTTCTTCACTAATGGATCGTTTATCAAAAAATACAGTATCTCCATCAGAATCAAAAACATAATATAGACAAACTAAATGATTGAAGTTTGTAATGTCTATATGTGGATTGCTGATACCTGATTTATCTTGCAGTGGAACCTGCAGAAAACTTCTTCCATAGTATATAGTTTCCAATTCAACATTGATTTTTGAACAACAAATATGAGCTAGAGGCATTGCTGTGTTATAAAGCAATTGGTTCTGAACTCCTTCTTGATTGTAAAAAACTTTAGAAAAACCAGGAACGTCAACAAAATTTTCTTCCTCTCCTAAAGGTGTGTTTGCAGATAGAGTAGGTTTATATGCCCACATCATATCATATATTACACTCTGAATATATTTTTGATAATCTTTAGAGATTACATTATCAATTATTTTGTAATACATTACCACCTAATATTAAAAGAAAAAATAATTCTAGGAACTCCACTTACATTTGGATCTGTAAAATGTGGTATTAAAGAAGGAAAGAAAATGATAGATCCCTCTTCAATATTTTTTGGAGAAAAATGAATCATGTCTCCAGTCATAACATCATTATATGGACAAATAAAATTTGTTGGTGTGTGGTGTTCTTTATTATACTCCACAAAACAAACACAACTGTATCCAGTAGGTCCGTGGTTATGAACATTATGAAATTGATTAGCTTGAGCAAACTCAAACCAAGAATTTGTTACCTCTCCTTTATTGGTTCCAATAAAATTAAAAAGACTACTCAACTCATCTTTGAATAATGTCTCTACATCCTCAGATTTGATGTTGTGTATTTCTTGATCATTTTGACTATGAAAATCTGTGTGTGCATGTAGAGGATTATTCATTGCAAACACTTTGTTTTTAGAAACAGAATCTATAAGATATGCTTTTTTTGTAATCCAATCCCTTACCTTTAAATGTAGAAAAGGAATTTGAAACATAGATCCTTGATACAACGTATCCATAATTAATATTCTACATCAAATATATTGAAAGAGATTGATATTCTTTCTTCTTGTGATCTATTAATTTCTACATCATGTTCCAACCAACCAGGAAACATAATTAATGTATTTGGAATAGGAGGAAACCAATGATAAGTGTCTCCACCATTATAATACTTCATATCAGGAGAGGTATTAATATGTGGTCTTGGATCGTAGAATCTAATTCTACCAGATCCTTCTGGACATTTTACATAAAAAACTCCACTCATAAAAGTTCCTGCATGTGGATCATGATTATGTCTTTCATTATATGATCCCAATCCATTTACATTTACCCAAGCTCCATACTTATATTTTTTAATAGGTTTATCTTGGACACTTGGAATGCTTCTTTCAATTAACTTATATAATTCGTTATCATCAAAGAAGTGTCCTTGATATCCTCCAACATTAGACCTCGTACTTGATGGTTCTGTTGCCATGTGATTTCTACACTTGCGTTCTAAATTTTCTAAATTAAGATTGCAGTTATCAATGTAAACAATTTTAGTAGAGAATAAACTAATCACAAAATCTCCTCCAAATATCTAATTCTATAAACCACCGTGTATCTATACACATATTCTTTTGTAGGTCCTAGACCTCTGTGTTCATGATTAGATGGAATTATAAGAAGTCTGCCTGGCACATATTCATGTTCCTCAACAACCTCATTACCTTTAGTTAATTGAAATTGTCCTCCCCAAGAAGAATCCCAATGAGAATTTGTCATTAGCATGACAGTATATTCTCCTTCGGTATTACTATCTATATGTGTGCTACCATTGCATCCTGTGTGTTGGCAATTTATAGCTATCTCATACAAATATAATTTTTTATCAAATCTCTTTTCTATCTCTTCAAAAATATCAAAGAAAACACTAGCGTTTTCATCTAAGGTTATGATTCTATTAATAGAACCTCTTTTAAATATAGTTCTTCCAAATAATCTATGAGTGCCTTCATAACCATATGGCCAAGATGAACTGTTCGCCACATTGTTTGTGTGAACTGGTAAATCTCTAAGTTTGTAATCTAGTTCTGTAATAAATCTAGAGTCAAACATTCCATCAATAACTTGACATATCATAATAAGTTTAGTTTTCTAGTATGATCTTTGATGTTAGCAATTGGCATAACATTAAAACTCAGGGAAACTCTTTCTTCTGGTGGATCAAATTTTCCTTGTCTAGTACCATGATATAACCAGCTAGGGAACATTATAAGTCTTCCTGTTACTGGTTCTATTTCAATAGTCCTATGTTGGAAGATAGAACCTTCTTCAAAATCAAATGCTAAAAGTTCTGATCCATATCTAGGATCCTTAAACCCTATGTTACCACAATCCTTAGGAGCATTCAAGTACAATACTCCAGAAAAAAATGAATTTGGATGCATATGCAACATATGTCTATTCAATTTAGAAGAGACATTTGCCCACATACAAGTTATGGTTTCTCCAGAACGTTTTAATTTAATATCATCAAAAACTATCTTTGTTTTTAATTTTAATTCTTTTACAAGTTCAGAAAAATTTGATAAAGTATGTAGATTATCTTCAGTAGTTCTACAAGTTCCTGACCAGAGCGAACCACATCCCGTTACATGATTAAGAGGAGTTTGTAGAATAGAACTATTACCGTAATCAAAAACGTAGATAGGAGTAGGAAAAGATAATTCTTTATGCATTAGACTCTAAGTTAAATGAAGCTGTAATTCTTTCACCAATAGTATTTTCGGGAACTTGGTGTTGTAAATTAGATGGGAAGATTAACATCTCTTTTGAAATTCCATTGTATTCAAATCCACCGTCAAAAATTGTAGGTAGGTCTTGAGTATTTGAAATGTATATTACTGCTGATAAAGATCCTGCATGTCGGTGGGGAGGATTAATATCACCAATCTCTGAAAAATTAAACCAGAAATCATATCCATCATAATGCCCAGTATATTGTCTGATGCCAACTTTTCTTGTTAGAGAGTGGCAAGACACACCTTGCATCATAGAAAGGTATTTTTGTCCAGCAAAAATAATGTATGGATACAAAAAAGATTCTTCAAATAATCTTTGATTTACAGAAATTTGATAAGAATTTTTTCCTGCATTATAATGACACTTTAATTGTGATAGAGGATGAGACTTAATTTTCTTAGCTTCTAGTGTTAACTGAAGAAGTTCATCCCAAATAATGTCTGGAATAACTGTTTTAAATATTTTTGTTTCTTCATTAATGTTTGCTAACTGACAAGGAGCAAATAAAGATTCAATAAATTGTTCATCAAAATTATTAAGTCCTTCTAAGTCACTTTTCATTTTTGATGTAATCATATAGTGCTTCAAATTTTCTGATGTCTTCTACAAGAGCAACAACAGGATATCTTACAGCACCTTCATCTCCACTATGAGCATGTCCTTGAACATTACCAGCAATGTTACATGCTTTACATGCTTCCACGAAACGGTTTCCATCTAGAGGATAATGTTTTACCTCTTCCATTCCATAGCGAACTTTGATTGCTGAGACAAGTTCTTGTAATCCTCGTTCTTCACACATTCTAATGATGTCATTTGCGACAACAATATCTGCTTCTGTTGTCTGTCCTGCAGCTGCTACGAGTGTATAATCTTCACCATCAAGTTTACCAGTGATTGCCATAATCAGTTTTATATGCTAGTATACATATTATATATTAGTATGAAAATTGTATTATGTCAATGGAAGCCTTGTGGTATTTTACACAAATGCCACCTGAGTTGATTTCGTTAGTAGAAAAAGATTTACAGCAATTTGATTCAAAATTAAACACAGCACAGACAGCAGGTGGTGTTGATTTAAGAAAAAGAGATAGCAAAACTACTTGGATCAATTCATCTCATTGGGTAGCAGGTCTTTGTTTTCATTATGTCTTGCTTGCAAATAGACAAAATTTCTTATATGATATTGATGGTTGGGATGGAGAGACCATGCAATATACAGCATATGAGGGTGGTGAATACTATGGATGGCATCAGGATACTGGTTTGCCTAGTATGGGAATGCCAACTGAAGATTCGCAAGAAACTTTTTTGATGAAAAATTCTGAAAAAGTAAGAAAACTTAGTTTTATTATGCAACTATCTAACCCTGATGAATATTCTGGAGGAGAGGTAGAATTAAAAAGAGATACTGGTAAATCATATTTTCTACCAAAAGAAAGAGGTACTATAATTGTTTTTGATAGTAGAGTGCAACATCAAGCTTGTGAAGTTCACTCTGGATTAAGAAAATCATTAGTAGGTTGGGTGAGTGGTCCTAGATGGAAATGAATAAGTTACCCAAGGACTGGCAAGTCACAAAGATTAGAGACATACATCCTCCAGATGAGTTTATCATTCCTACTCCATGGGAGAGAGGAACATATGAATACAATGCGCCTGGCAATGTAACCTTTCGTGATGAGATGCAGGTAGGAGGAAGTTACTCTAGATATAATCACCCATCAATGAAAGAGTTACATTTAAAAATTAGAGATATTTTAGAAAAACTGATGGGTGAAAGAATATATCCATCTTATTATTTTGATCGCTTCTACTTCAAAGGAAATGAATTAGTACGACATATTGATAGAGGTGCTTGTGAAATAAGTGTTAGCTATCATATCTCAAGTAACCTCAATTACGAGTGGCCTATATACTTTGAGAACGAAGCGGGTGATAGAGTAAGCATTACTTGCAATCCAGGTGATGCTGTGCTATACCGTGGTTGTGATCTTTATCATTGGCGAGAACCAATGAAGGGTAACGCCGATTCTTGTTTCCATCAAGCATTCTTTCATTTTGTTAGAGCGGATGGATACTATGTCCAACATGCATATGACCAACTTAGATAATTAATTACTATGGATCCAGCACAATTACAGAAAAATTTTGAAGAGCAAATTGCTACTACAGTAAAGCAAATTGGAGAACTAGAAGCAAACCTAGTTAAAGCAAAAGAATATAAAATTAAACTAGAAGGTGGTTTAGAAACTCTAAAACTTCTAGAGGAAAAACCAGAAGAAACTGCTCCACCAGAGACAGAAACACCAACAGAATAAATACCAGATCCCTTCTTCCTAAATA
>CEWH01062453.1_pt1 | contig 15529 bp, 13 predicted proteins | sample 531231 | NCBI WGS metagenome assembly CEWH01 (sample SAMEA2622316, study PRJEB7988) | marine metagenome | biome: marine biome (ENVO:00000447); feature: surface water layer (ENVO:00002042); material: "saline water (ENVO:00002010), including plankton (ENVO:xxxxxxxx)" | depth 5 m | reverse complement strand
CCATACCGGCCAAAACAAATCCTGTCAAAATGGTCGCAAGGAATGTCTTGAACATTTTCATCGCCTGATCACTGCCCTTTTTTCTGCGTCCTGCTGTTCGCCTGCCAAATCCCGTCTGCGGACCACCGCAGCAAACCTTAGTCTGGGTCGCTTTCGTGGCAAGAATTTGGCAATCCGACACCAGCATAAAATCACCGGCGGCAATGTAAGTCAGGATGCAGGTTGATGCAAAGAAAATTGCCGGGGGTGATTCAACCCGTTGCTGGATATCGCTGCCATCACCAATTCAGGCTGGCACGAGCAACGCGTTTCATCCGGCCATTTGATCCAGCATGTTTGTCACAAAAGGCAGGATGCGGCGCACAATCTCGTTAACCCCGTCTTCATTGGGATGCAATCCGTCAGACAGGTTCAGGGCCGGATCAAGCGCAACACCTTCAAGAAAAAATGGATAGAAATCAATATTATGAGCTTCAGCAAGCGCCGGATATAATCCGTCGAAGGCGGTGACGTATTCCAGTCCCAGATTGCGCGATGCCAGCATGCCCGCCAGCATCACGGTGACGTTGCGCTTCTTCAGCTGTGTAATGATCGCATCCAGATTGGTGCGTGTTGCTGCCGGGTCCAGACCCCGCAGCATGTCATTGCCCCCAAGCACGATAATAACGGCCGCCGGGTCATCAGAAAGCGACCACTCAAGGCGCGCCAGCCCGCCTGCCGTGGTATCTCCAGACAAGCCGGCATTTACCACCGCGATCTTGTAACCCTTATCCTGCAGCGCCGCTTCCAGCCGGTCAGGAAAGGACAGGCCAGGGGCCAACCCATAGCCGGCAACAAGGGAATCCCCCAGCACCGTTATACGCTTGCTGCTGTCATCAGCCACACTGCCCGCCTGCGCGGACAGGATAATCGAACCGCACAGCATGAGGATCATCGCAAATGGCGATTGCCGTGATCGGCGCTTCATGAACATAGATGCGCGCAAAAGCACCAGAACAGCGTTGATTACATGCATGGCGGTTACCATATCGCTCGAAAGGTCAGACCGGTCTTTGTGCCGGGTGGCATGTCAGGGTCTGCTGTGCCAGAAAAAGGTGCCGGATAACGGCACCCTGACTAACATAATGCTGATGATGTGAAATGCAAAACCCGCCTTGTCGATTAACCGCCGGAAGCCAAGCCTGAAAGACACCGCCACCATGCCGGCAGGATAAAGGCGTATGACACCATACCCGAACATCCCCGACGCACATCCCACACGAAAAAAAAGAGATCAGAATTTACATGCCGGATATGGAAATGAACGACCACAGCGCCATGGCCGATGCGGCTGCCAGGAAACCCGTGATCCGGCTGGATGATGCACGTCTGTCATTATCCAGCGCGGATGGCATGGTTGAAATCCTGCGTGGCATCTCGCTGTCGATTGATGCTGGCCAGACGGTTGGCGTGCTTGGCCCCAGCGGCGCTGGCAAAACCAGCCTGCTGATGATCATGGCGGGGCTGGAAAGCCTGACAACAGGCCAGATAGACCTTGCCGGTTTTGACATTACGCGCATGCATGAAGATATGCTGGCGGCACTGCGTCGTGATCACGTTGGCATCGTATTTCAGGCGTTCCGACTGATCCCGTCCATGACAGCCATACAAAATGTGGCCGTGCCACTGGAACTGGCCGGGCGGGCGGATGCACAGTCCAGCGCTGCCGCCGCTCTGGAATCTGTGGGGCTTGGACATCGCATGACGCATCTGCCAGATCAACTGTCAGGCGGCGAACAGCAACGTGTTGCCATCGCCCGTGCCATCGCCCCGCGACCGCAGATTCTGCTGGCTGACGAGCCGACCGGCAATCTGGACAGCGGGACCAGCGAAAAGGTGATCGCCACCCTGTTTGAGGCAACAGAGGCGGCAGGTGCCGCACTGGTCCTTGTGACACATGATCCAGCGCTGGCAGAACGTTGTGGCCGTGTTCTCACCATCGAGGACGGGATGATTACCGATGACCGCACTACAGGTCTGAAAGGTGACGCCGCATGATGACGGTGCATAACGGATCCTCCGGTCTGCAGCTGTCTGCCGGACAATCTGGCTGGGGTCTTGCCTGGCGTCTTGCCCGCCGCGAAATTCGTGGATCGGTTGCCCGTTTCCGGGTGTTCCTTGGGGCTTTGATGCTGGGGGTGGCCGCCATCGGGACGGTGGGATCTGTCGCCGAGGCGATGCGCGACGGTATTGCCAGTAATGCACGATTGCTGCTTGGCGGCGATATCGAGATGCGCAGCCTCTATATGGTGCCGCCAGAAGAGATTGCGACGCTTGCTGGCAGCTATGGCACGCTGTCACGCACCCAGAATATGCGCGCCATGCTGCAGCATGACGACACGCGCAAGCTGGTAGCGTTAAAAGCTGTTGATGCGGCGTGGCCGCTTATTGGTGCACCCGAGATTGAGGGTGGCGCGGCCCTGCCGCTGGCACCGGATACCATTCTGATTGATCCGGCACTGACGCGGGCCATGGGCCTTGCAGTTGGGGATCGCGTGCGCATTGGGACGCATGAGGTAACAGTTGCGGGCATTCTGGCCTATGAGCCTGACAGGTCTGTCAGCTTCATTACCTTCGGGCCACGCGTTTTGATGTCGATGGACACGCTTGCCGCGACCGGGCTTGACCAGCCCGGCGCCATGATCACGCACCGGTTGCGGGTTCTTCTGGATGACGGGGCCGACCGTACGGCAGCGGTCAGCGCACTGAAAACGGCAACAAGAGGCGGGTTTGTTCGGGTCCGCGACCTTATGGACGCTGCCCCCGGGTTTGACGTGTTCATCGACCGGACCGAGGTCTTCCTGGTGCTGGTCGGTCTGACGGCGCTGCTGATCGGCGGGCTCGGGGTGGCTGGCGCTGTACGCGCATGGCTGGTCAGCCGCATGCCTGTCATTGCCACGCTGAAATGCCTTGGTGCGCCGGCACGTCTTATTTTCCGCACCTATCTGCTGCAGGTGATGCTCATCGCCGGGGCCGGTGTGTTGGCCGGAGTGGCTGTGGCAGCGATTGCGCCTGTCTTCGCAATCGACCTTCTGTCTTCCTATGTCACCGTGCCAATTTCGCCGTCAATCTATCCTTTGCCGCTGCTGATTGCGGCTGGCTTTGGCATTGTTACCTCATTTCTGTTTGCACTCTGGCCGCTGGCGAAGGCCGAGGAAGTGCGTGCTGCAAATCTGTTCCGGCAGCTTGGCGCCATGCCGGCAGGGCTGCCCCGTGGCGGTTATCTGGTGGTCGCGGCGATAGCCCTTGCGGCACTTGCCGGACTTGCCCTTGCCGCCACACGCAATCTTATGCTGACCGGCAGTTTTATTGGAGGGTCCATTGCCGCCATTATCCTGCTTGCAGGGTTGGGCCAGGCATTGCTGATTGCGTTGCGCCGTGTGCCTGCGCCTTATTATGTGCCGGCGCGGCTCGCCCTGTCGGCCATCACCCGGCCGGGTTCCCCGGTGCGGGCTGTGATCATCGCCTTCGGGCTAGGCCTGTCGGTGCTGGTTACTGTGGCATTGTCGCAGGCCAATATCAGCCGCCAGATCGATACGCGGGTCGCCGAGGACGCGCCTGCCTGGTTCTTCATTGATATCCAGCCCGACCAGCTGGAAAGATTTACCGAAATTGCCGAAGGCACGGACGGTATTGTCGCGGTCGGCCGCACACCGATGCTGCGTGGACGCATTTCTGAACTTGGCGGGCGTCTGGCTGAAGATTATGACATGAAAAACCCGTCAGCCTGGGTGCTGCGCGGTGACCGTGCCATTACCTGGTCTGCCACCCCGCCCGAATCGGGAGAGATTGTTGCCGGCAGCTGGTGGGAGAGCGACTATCGCGGCCCTCCGCTGGCATCAATGAGCGAGGAAGAAGCCCGCGAGCTTGGCGTCTGGATTGGCGATACGGTCACTTTCAATGTCCTTGGTCGCCCGATCAGCGCCGAGATTGTGAATATCCGCAATGTCACCTGGGAAAGTTTCAGCATCAATTTTGTCTTTGTGCTGTCCCCGGGTGTGCTGGAAGCAGCGCCGCATAGCTGGATGGCGACAACCTATGTCGAGACCGAGGATGCGGCCGCCATGGTGGCGCGCAACATCGCCGATGCCTTTGCCAATATATCGGCAATTTCGGTGCGCGAGGCAGTGGCGACGGCGCAGCGTGTTGTCGGCCTGCTGGGCGCGGCCGTTCAGCTGACGGCCATGGTCACTCTGGTCGCCGGTATTGCGGTGCTTGCCGGCACCGTGGCCAGCACGGAAGCGCAGCGCTTTGCCGATTCAGTCATTCTGAAGGTTCTTGGCGCAACGCGGGTCGCCATCACCATTGCCTGGTTGCTGGAATATGCGCTTTTGGGTGTGCTGGCTGCGATTGCCGCAACCATTATCGGCACGGTTGCCAGCTGGGCGATGATTGAACAGCTGCTGCAAAGTGATTTCGAAATGGATTTCGGTCTTGTGCTGCTGACCACGATGGCCGGGGCAGCCGGCACCGCGGTTCTGGGGCTGATCGGTGCGGCCCGCACACTTGGGCGAAAGCCGGCACCGCTCCTGCGCGAAGTTTGATCAGAAGAGACCCTCGATCTCACCATCGCTATTCATGTGAATGGCTTCTGCGGCCGGCACGCTCGGCAGACCCGGCATGGTCATGATCTCGCCGCATATGGCGACAATGAACCCGGCACCTGCCGACAACCGCACTTCGCGCACGGGCACCGAATGTCCGGTTGGCGCACCGCGCAGATTCGGGTCCGTGCTGAAGCTGTACTGCGTTTTGGCCATGCAGACCGGCAAATTGCCATAGCCCTGCTCTTCCCAACTGCGCAGCTGGTCACGGATTTTCTTGTCCGCAAGCACCTCCTCGGCACGGTAAATGCGCTTGGCGATGGTTTCGATCTTGTTGAAGAGCGGCATGTCATCCGGATAGATCGGTGCAAAATTGCCAATATCTGAATCGGCAATCTCAGCCACCCTTGTCGCCAGATCGCGCGACCCGTCTGATCCAAGTTCCCAATGTCTTGAAATGATGGCTTCGCTTCCCTGACTGTCCACATAGGCCTGCAACGCAGCAACCTCGGCGTCGGTGTCACCGGTGAAATGGTTGATGGCAACAACAACCGGCACACCAAAGCTTTTGAGATTCTCGATATGGCGGCCAAGATTTGCACAGCCGGCATTGACCGCATCCACATTTTCCGCACCAAGGTCGGCGCGGGCCACGCCGCCATTCATCTTCATGGCGCGTACGGTGGCGACCAGAACCACGACGCTTGGCGAAAGGCCGGCCTTGCGGCATTTTATGTTCATGAATTTCTCGGCACCAAGATCGGCACCAAACCCGGCTTCGGTAACAACATAGTCGGACAGTTTCAGCGCCGTCTGCGTAGCAATCACCGAGTTGCATCCATGCGCGATATTGGCAAATGGGCCGCCATGCACAAAGGCCGGGTTGTTTTCAAGCGTTTGCACCAGATTGGGCTGCAGCGCCTGCGATAGCAGAACCGTCATGGCACCATCTGCCTTGAGATCGCGGCAGAATACGGGCGAGCGGTCACGCCGATAGGCAACGATGATATCGCCAAGACGCTTTTGCAGGTCTTCCAGATCCGTTGCCAGACACAGGATCGCCATCACCTCTGACGCCACGGTAATGTCAAAGCCCGCCTGTCGCGGAAATCCGTTGGATACCCCGCCGAGGCTGGTAACGATGTCACGCAGCGCACGGTCATTCATATCGACGACGCGGCGCCATGATACGCGGCGCTGGTCAATATCAAGCTTGTTGCCCCAGTAGATATGATTGTCGATCATCGCCGACAGCAGGTTATGCGCTGACGTGATGGCATGGAAATCACCAGTGAAGTGCAGGTTCATGTCCTCCATCGGCACAACCTGTGCATAACCACCACCGGCCGCGCCCCCCTTCATGCCGAAACAGGGCCCAAGCGAGGCCTCGCGGATACAGACTGTTGCCTGTTTTCCGATCGCGTTCAGCCCGTCAACCAGCCCGACTGTGGTTGTGGTCTTGCCCTCACCGGCAGGCGTCGGGTTTATCGCGGTCACAAGGATCAGCTTGCCGTCCTTGCGGTGCGCCTGCGCCGCAATGAACTCGGCAGACAGTTTGGCCTTGTCGTGACCAAAAGGGACCAAATCCTCAGCCGGGATACCAAGCTTGGCCCCAATATCCTGAATGGGACGCTTGCTTGCCGCGCGCGCAATTTCGATATCTGTTAGATGGCTCATCGATCTGGTCCTTTGCTTATGCTGACACCGTTTGCTGGCTTACCGTCAGCCTACAGGTCAGGCTGTATCCGCCGCGTCATAAAAGGCCACAGAAGCGTCCTGCCCAAATCCGGTCATGCAGCAGCAGAAACCTGAAACAACAGGCAGGCTGCCGCAAAAACTGCGTTGCGGGGGGGCACATGATCGGCTATCACAACCGCCATGAAACAGGAACAAGTCAAAAAAGTCGTTCTTGCCTATTCGGGCGGGCTCGATACCTCGGTCATTCTGCGCTGGCTGCAAGACCAGTATAATGCAGAGGTTGTCACTTTCACCGCCGATATCGGCCAGGGTGAAGAAGTTGAACCGGCGCGGGCCAAGGCAGAAATGCTGGGCATCAAAGAGATCTTTATTGAAGATCTGCGCGAAGAATTTGTGCGCGACTATGTGTTCCCGATGTTCCGCGCCAATCCCCTCTATGAAGGCGTCTATCTTCTTGGTACATCGATCGCCCGGCCGCTGATTGCCAAGCGCCAGATTGAAATCGCGCGCGCCGTCGGCGCGGACGCGGTGTCGCATGGTGCCACCGGCAAAGGCAATGACCAGGTGCGTTTCGAGCTGGCCTATTATGCGCTGCAACCTGATATCAAAGTGATTGCACCATGGCGTGAATGGGACCTCGGATCACGCACCAAACTGATCGAATATGCCGAACAGAACCAGATTCCGATCCCGCGCGACAAACGCGGCGAGGCACCCTTCAGCGTGGATGCCAACCTGCTGCATATTTCAGCCGAAGGTAAGGTGCTGGAAGACCCCTGGGTCGCGCCGGAGGAATATATTTTCTCGCGCAGCGTATCGCCCGAAGACGCGCCCGACAGCCCGACCGAAATTGAGATTGAATTCGATGCCGGCGATCCTGTTGCCATTGACGGTGTTGCGATGTCTCCGGCAACCCTGCTGACCCGGTTGAACGCGCTGGGTGGTGCCAACGGCATCGGACGGATCGATCTCGTTGAAAATCGTTTTGTCGGAATGAAGTCACGCGGCGTCTATGAAACCCCTGGCGGCACCATTCTGCTGCACGCACGTCGCGCGATGGAATCCATCACGCTGGACCGGGGTGCGGCGCATCAGAAGGACGAGCTGATGCCGCGCTACGCCGAGCTTGTCTATAACGGGTTCTGGTTCTCGCCAGAACGCGAAATGCTGCAGGCAGCAATCGACAGCAGCCGTGACGCGGTTCGCGGTGTGGTGCGGGTGAAGCTCTATAAGGGCAACGTCATTGTCACAGGCCGCAAATCGCCAAATTCACTTTATAATGCGGATCTTGTGACCTTCGAGGAAGGCGCCGTCGATTACGATCATGGCGACGCGCATGGCTTTATCCGTCTGAATGCGCTGCGCTTGCGCGTTAACAAAATGGTGCGCGATTCCGAATAGTGTCTGTTTAGACACGTTTTTCGGGCGTCTGTCGGGGCGGCGCATGTCTGCTGAACGTATGTCTGGTCAGAGAAGACACCTGGCGGATTATTCACCCGCGCAGACGTCGCCCACCGTGCCGTCTTTATTGACCTGCTTCAGCATGATGCCGCCTGTCGGGGCATAGGCAAAACCGCTATCGCGCAAGCCGGTGTTACAATCACCCACAAAGGTGATCACATATTCCGGATTACCGTTGCTGTTTTCACGGAATGTCTGCATGGATTCGCTGGTCATGATTCCCAGACCAAGAAGCACTACAAAGGCTGCAGCCATAATTGAATCTCCTGTGTTTAGAATCATCTCGTTCAGTCGAGACATAACAGAGATAACAAACGCTATGGGTATGTTTTTGTCGGCTTCATGGTAAAAAAAAGGCGGCGAAACCAAATCTGTCACACCTGCAACAGACAAAAAAGCCTGCCCGGAAGACCGGACAGGCTTGATGGTCAGTAGCCATACCAGCCTAGAGGCGGCTTGCTACATTTTCCCAGTTGACGAGATTGTCGAGGAAGTTTGCCAGATAGTCGGGACGCTTGTTGCGGAAGTCGATATAGTAGGAATGTTCCCATACATCACAGCCCAGCAGGGCGGTCTGGCCAAAGCAGAGCGGGTTGACCCCGTTTTCGGTCTTGGTCACTTTCAACCCGCCGTCACTGTCTTTTACCAGCCAGCACCAGCCTGATCCGAATTGGCCGGCACCCGCAGCTTTGAATTCATCCTTGAAGGCGTCCACACTGCCAAAACTGTCGTTGATCGCCGCTTCCAGTTCAGATGGCATGGCAGAGGCGCCCGGTCCCATCATTTCCCAGAATTGCATGTGGTTCCAATGTTGTGAGGCATTGTTGAAAATGCCGTTCTGCGCCACTGCAGAGGAATCATACGTACCCGTAATGATGTCCTCGAGCGATTTGCTTTCCCATTCAGTACCAGCGATCAGCTTGTTGCCGTTGACGACATAGGCATTGTGATGCAGGTCATGATGGTATTCCATCGTTTCAGCGCTCATGCCCGACTCTGCCAGCGCGTCATGTGAATAAGGTAGGTCCGGTAGAGTGAATGCCATGTCAGTCTCCATTGCGTTTGTATTATCGTGTATCTTGTACCACCGCGCTTCACTTTCAATAAAGGCGGAAGTGAAAATTTCACCTGACCGGACAATAGATGATGCATCCGGCAGCCAAAAGCGAAAGGACAGACAATGTCATATGACCTAACCGAGGACGGGCCATCTGGCGGACATGTACGGCGCGCCTATATCGCCGCTTTCATGGACCTTGTTCCGGAGATTGACAGCACCGCCTTCATTGCACCGACAGCCGCGGTCATAGGGGCAGTGCGCATCGGGGCAAACAGCAGTGTCTGGCATCAGGTCACGATGCGTGGTGACAATAACTATATAACCGTCGGCGAAAACACCAACATCCAGGATAATAGCTGCGTGCATATTGACAGTGTGAAGCTGCCAACCATCATTGGCAGCAATGTCACCATCGGCCACAGCGCGATCATTCATGCCTGCACAATCGAGGACCGTGGCTTTGTCGGGATGGGATCGATTGTCATGGATGGGGCGGTGATCGAATCAGGTGGCATGCTGGCAGCAGGGGCCATGCTGACCCCCGGCAAGGTGATTCCGAAGGGTGAACTTTGGGCGGGGCGGCCAGCGGTCAGGATGCGCGACCTGACAGAACAGGATATTGCGATGAACCACCGGTCTGCTTCGCATTATGTCGAGGTGGCGCGGGCCCACCGGCTTGGCGGGATGGGCGGGGCATTTTCCGAAATGACCTGGCGACAGCTGCCGCCACGCGACGAAGACTGATTCCTGCGCCTACCCGTCACGATGCCGCCTTGACAGGCGGTGCGGACTGCGGTCTGTCTGTGCAGATACAACCGCTGTGCAGCGGTTGCCTGATCTTTTTGCCAAATCCGGAGGCCACGCTGCCATGAACCTGAATGATCCCACGCTTCTTCGTACCGATTCCTATGTGAATGGTGCATGGACGAAAGCCAAAGGCGACAAGCGATTTGCCGTCACCAACCCGGCGAATGGCGCAGTGATTGCCGAGGTGGCTGATCTGGGCGCTGCCGAGGTGACAGCCGCCATTGACGCAGCCGTGCCTGCGCAAAAAGAGTGGGCCGCACGCACCGCCAAGGACCGCGCCATGGTGTTGCGCAAATGGTATGATCTGATCATGGCGAATGCCGACGATCTGGCCATCATCCTGACCACCGAGATGGGCAAGCCGCTGGCCGAGGCGCGCGGCGAGGTTGCCTATGGCGCCAGCTTCATAGACTGGTTCGGCGAAGAAGCCAGGCGTGTATGCGGCGATGTCATGGAAAGCCCGATTCCTGACAAGCGCTTCCTGACCTTCAAACAGCCGATCGGTGTGTTCGGCGCAATTACGCCTTGGAATTTCCCGATTGCGATGATTACCCGCAAGGTGGCCCCCGGCATTGCCGCGGGATGCGCCTGTGTGCTGAAACCGGCTGAACAAACGCCGCTTTCGGCGCTGGCGCTTGCCGAATTGGCACACCGCGCAGGGTTGCCGGCCGGCGTGATGAACATTGTTACCGGCATGGACGCACCGGCGATGGGCAGTGCGCTGTGCGACGATGACCGCATCCGCAAAATGACCTTTACCGGATCAACCGAGGTTGGTCGCATCCTGATGCGCCAGAGCGCCGATACGTTAAAGAAAATGAGCCTCGAGCTTGGCGGCAACGCACCGCTGATTGTCTTTGACGATGCGGATCTTGACCTCGCTATCGCCGGCGCAATGGCATCAAAATACCGCAATGCCGGCCAGACCTGCGTCTGTGCCAACCGCCTGTTCGTGCAGGACGGTATCTATGATGAATTTGCCCGGCGGCTGACCGAGGCCAGTGCCGCCATGAAGGTTGGCGATGGTCTGGAGGAGGGCGTTGAACAGGGCCCGATCATTGATGACCAGGGTCTTGCGAAAGTTGAACGCCATGTCGCTGACGCCATCGCAAAAGGCGCCACGGTGCTGACCGGCGGCAAGCGGCACGCGCTTGGCGGCACCTTTTACGAGCCGACCGTGCTGACCGGCATGTCATCCGACATGCAGATGTATGGCGAGGAAACCTTTGGGCCGGTGGCAGGCCTGTTCCGGTTTTCAACAGATGACGAGGCAGTGGCCATGGCGAACGACACCGAATTCGGTCTTGCCGCCTATATCTTTACCGACAGCACCTCGCGGCTGTTCCGCGTCAGCGAGGCGCTGGAATATGGCATGGTGTCGGCCAATACCGGCATCTTCTCATCCGAAGTTGGTCCGTTTGGCGGGGTGAAAAGCTCCGGTCTTGGTCGCGAAGGATCAAAATATGGCATCGACGAGTTTCTGGAGATCAAATTCGTCTGTGTGGGGATTTGATCTGTCAGCCAGTCAATGAGCGCTCAAAATGTGCAAAAAGGCCGGATTTCCGGCCTTTTTTAATGTTTGTGTAATGGAATTCACGCGAACGTCATTCATCCGAAAGGGCTAATATTCATCATACTTCCGGCCAGTCCAATAAACCCATGGAGATTGGCTTGAAACATTCCCTGACACAGAAAACCGGCATTCTTGCCCCGATCATGTTGATGATGGCGTCTATGATGTCGTTGCCAACCGCCGTGATGGCGGACCAGAATTATGTCGGGCTTCTTGCCGGCAAATCCGAGGTCGATATAAAGGTCAAGAGCCTGAACGGTGCCGCCTATGACAAAACATCGCGTGCCAGTTCCATATTCATGGGGCGTGAATTCGACGACGGTTACAGCGTTGAATTGTTCTACACCAATCTGGGATCGACAAAGCTGCAAGGGGCGGCGGGCAGCAGCTATATCTACAAGGGCGAGACAATCACCCTCGATTCGGCATTGTCTGCAAACCTCCGGGTCCGCACCTATGGTGTTGCGGCTAAATATTATGTTGATCTGCGTGAGCGCACACGCATGTCAATGAAGCTGGGCATGCATAAATGGTCAGCCAAGATGGGCGCGAGAGTTCCCGGTGCCTCAACCCGGGTCAAATTTGACGGTACCGACGCGATGGCTGGCATCGGGGTCGAGCATGAAACTGGTGAGAACGCGGTATTGATGGCCGGTTTTGACAGCTATGGCACCGATGGGGAAACCATTTCGCTTGCCTATCTGGGGCTGCGGTTCAACTTTGACTAAGCCGGCGGATCAGCGCCGAGGTGTCATTGCGGCCATGGCCAGCGGCTGACAGCTCATCATAATAGCCGGCCACAATTTCGGTTACGGGCAGCGGCGCGCCCTTGCGCCCTGCCTCCTCGAGGCAAATGCGCAAATCCTTGCGCATCCAGTCCAGCGCAAAACCAAAATCAAATTCACCCTTCACCATGGTATGGCCACGATTGACCATCTGCCATGACTGTGCCGCGCCACCGGAAATCGCCTCAAGCAGCGCATCGGTATCAAGGCCTGCCGCCATGGCAAAATGCAGCCCCTCCGACAAACCCTGTACCAGACCGGCAATGCAGATCTGGTTGACCATCTTGGCCTGCTGGCCCTTGCCGGCATCGCCCATGCGCACAACGCGCGCGCCATAGCATTCCATAATGGGCAAGCCGGACTCGAAATCTGACATGCTGCCCCCCACCATGACAGTCAGCTTGCCGTTCTCGGCACCTGCCTGGCCGCCCGATACCGGGGCATCCAGAACCCCGATGCCGCGGTCCGCGCCGGCAGCAGCCAACTGCGTCGCCACCGCCGCCGATACCGTGCTGTTATCGATATAGAGCGCGCCGGATTTCATCGCCGGAATGGCCCCGTCGGACCCCAGCGCCACCTGCAACACATCCGGATCATCACCAACACAGGACAGCACCACGTCGGAATCTGCAGCGGCCGCAGCGGGTGTGGTCGCGATGGACCCGCCATGCTGCGCCACCCATGCTTCTGCCTTGGCAGTGGTGCGATTATAAACAGTCACCTCATGGCCTGCAGCGGCGATATGGCCAGCCATCGGATATCCCATTACACCCAATCCGAGAAACGTTACCTTTGCCATCTGTGGCCCCTTCTATTGTCTGTTACTGACCTGATGATATGATGTCGCGGTGATGACACCTGCATGCGCCTTTGGTCAAGTTAGCCTTCGCATTCAGCAAAAGAGGCCCTATAGTCCTGCCCATAGGCGAGATGCGGGGCGCCCCATCTTCTGACGATATCAAAAAGGTATAGCATGACCGTCCTGTCCAGCCAGAATGATATCCGAATTCTGATCACCGAAACCGAAATTGCGGCACGCACAACCCAGTTGGCGCGGCTGATTTCTGATGAATATAAAGATACAAAACAGCTTGTTGTGGTTGGTTTGTTGCGCGGTTCCTTTGTGTTTATCGCTGACCTTGTACGCCGCATTGATCTTCCGGTAGAAGTCGATTTCATGACCGTTTCCAGCTATGGCAATGCGATGGAATCATCGCGTCAGGTTCGGATTATCCAGGATCTGATGACCCCGATCGAGGGCCGTGATGTGCTGATTGTCGAGGATATTGTCGATACCGGCCACACGCTGTCACAGGTTTACGATATTTTGCAGACGCGGGAACCTGCGTCGCTGCGTGTCTGTGCGCTTTTGAACAAGCCGTCACGTCGCGAGATTGATGTAGTCATCGATTGGGTAGGGTTCGATATTCCGGACGAATTTGTTATCGGTTACGGGATCGATTACGCGCAACAAGGGCGTAATCTTCCGCATATCGGCGTCGTATCCAAATAAAGCCCCTCACCAGCACCCAGGAGCCGGAATGTGTCTGATGTCGGGCCGGCGAACCGATCAGGCAAGCAGCGCCTTTTCATAAGGGTATTGTGACAATGGCGCGCATCCGGTTTCAGTGACAACAACCTGCTCTTCCAGCTTCACACCTTCCTGTCCACCAACAGCACCCACATATGCCTCGACGCATAATGTCATGCCGGGCACAAAGCTGCCTGAATAGCCATGCGCCTCTACATCCTCGGGATAGCGCACGCTCGGATATTCGTCACAAAGCCCAACACCGTGGGCCAGCACGCCATAACGCAGCGGCCGATAGGCCTCTGGCAGGCGATGTGCCTTTGCGGTCATTTCTGCAAAGGTCATACCCGGCTTGATCAAGCTGATATTCGTCATGACATGCTCATAGGCAATCTGGTAGAGCGTCCGCTGTTCATCCGTCGGCCTGGCGTCCCCGACAATCCAGCTGCGCGATATATCGCAGCAATAGCCATGCGTGCCGACAAGATCGGTGTCAAAGGCCATCATGTCACCTTCCTGCATGATTCGCGGACCGCATTCCTGAAACCAGGGATTGGTGCGCGGACCAGACGCCAAGATACGCGTCTCGATCCATTCGCCCCCGCGTTTGATATTGCCGGCATGAAGCGCCGCCCACATTTCATTTTCCGATACACCCGGGCGCATTGCATCCCGCATTTCATCAACGGCACGCTCACAGGCATGAATGGCACAGCGCATGGCATTCAGCTCATTGGCATTCTTGACCGACCGCGCATGTTCGGTCAGCACCTGCCCTTCCAGCACATCAACATCATTGGCGCGCAGTGCGGCATAGCCGACATGTTCGATACGGTCGACAGCCAGTCTCTTGTTCTTGCCGCCAAACCGGGCCATCAGGTCAAGAATAACAGCCACAAATTCATCAGCCGCAGCCGCTGTCCTGTCGCCGGTTTCAAAATAGAAGAAGCTGGCACCATGGCGCACCTCACCAATCAGGGGCAGATGCTGAGACAGATGTTCGCAATTGTGGAAATCCCACAGGATGACATTGCCCTGCGGCGGCACAAAACAGGCGCGCGCTGGATTATGCGTGGTCCAGAGCTGCATGTTTGTTGCATCGGTGGCATAGCGGATGTTCAGCGGGTCGAACAGTAACAGACCTGCGCAATCATGGCGGATGATCTGCTCCTGAAGGCGCGCCAAGCGATATTCGCGCAAAGCAGGCATGTCTGGTGCTTGCAGCCCTGCCGCCGCCCACTCGGCAAAGGCGATATCGGTAGGGCCAATCTCTACCCGGTCATTATCATCAGGCGTTCTGTCCGGCTTGAGGTGCGCGCGGCGGGTCGGATCGATCTTGCGGTTGGATCCAATAATGGTCTGATCCATATCTGGCCTCATCTTTCAACTATGGGCAGGTGACTTATATCCGCCTGAAACTGTGCGTCGGCCGGTCAGATGACGCAACAATTAGTTGATGTGACTCCCTGTCAAAAAACAGTGATGCAGCCTCGATATCCGCTTGTCTGCAAGCAGCCCCTTTTGCGCCGGCCGCCTTGTCAGCGATTCACATCGACCAGAATGCGGCCACGCACCTGACCTTCCAGGATTTTGCTGCCAAAATCCGGGACCTCTGACAATCCTATTTCCTCAGTCATTGCCGCCAACACGTCGCGTGGCATTTCAGCAGCCAGCGCAGCCCAGATTTCGGTACGCCGCGGGACCGGCACACTGACTGAGTCGATACCAAGGATATCTACGCTGCGGAGCAGGAACGGAATAATACTGGCATGCATGGTCCCGCCCGCCGCATTGCCAAGCGAGGCAATGCCAGCGCCATATTTCATCTGTTTGATTACGCGTGCCAGCACCTGTCCGCCCACACAATCCACGCAACCGCCCCACACGGCTGATTCCATGGGCTTGCCCGGGTCATCAAGCAATTCGTCGCGTCCAACAATGCGGCTGGCGCCAAGCTCGGTCAGATAGGTGGCGATTTCCGAGCGACCCGTGGCGGCAGCAACCTGATAGCCACGGCGTGCCAGCAGCACC
>CEWH01036445.1_pt1 | contig 15576 bp, 8 predicted proteins | sample 531231 | NCBI WGS metagenome assembly CEWH01 (sample SAMEA2622316, study PRJEB7988) | marine metagenome | biome: marine biome (ENVO:00000447); feature: surface water layer (ENVO:00002042); material: "saline water (ENVO:00002010), including plankton (ENVO:xxxxxxxx)" | depth 5 m | reverse complement strand
CTCGAAAAATACCTGCTGGCTGCCGAGACCATTGCGGACCTCGCTCTTCCCGCCACGGTGATACGCCGGCGACCAATCACAATTGATGCCGGAAATTTTCGTGAGCGAGGAAACAATCAGCAAAGTGCTCGCTTCATGGAAGCTGACAAGGAGCATACAGTTGGAGCGGAGAGGAGGTTCAGCAAAGCCGGAGTCTACAATCTGGAGGTTAGTTATCGGATTGAGAACGAACGTGGCCGTCCCGAGGGGCAGACTGCCACCTGGCGCATCCTGGTGGATGGAAAGGAAATTGAGTCGGTGGAGGTCGATGGAGGGAGGCGCTCGAGTGGCGAGTTCAAAACCGAGATTGAATTAAGCGAGGGAAACCATCGTTTTGAGTTCTCGATGGTCCCGGGAGCTCCAGGAGAGGGAGAGGGGACCTGGGGAGTTAGAGTGGAGGATTACAAACTGGTCCGTCAGGCAGGAAGCGAATGGGCGCTCTATCCGGAAAGCTACCGGAGAATATTTTTCAAGGGACTGCCGCCAGAGGAGAAGCCGGATCGGGATGCCTATCTGCGCGACATCGTCAGAGAGTTTGCCTCCAAGGCGTTTCGGCGTCCAGTGGAAGATCGCATTGTTGATGCGCTAACGGCCTTGGCTCTCGCTCGTAATCAGGAGGAGGGAGCAAAGTTTGTCGATGGCGTGAAGCTTGCGGTCACTGCAACTCTTACATCACCGCGGTTCCTTTTTCGACGAGAGGCTCAGGCAGAGCCTGATAATCCTGGCAGAGTCGTTCCGGTTGATCAGTTCGCGCTGGCGTCACGCCTCTCTTATTTCCTCTGGAGCTCAACCCCCGATGAGGAGCTGCTCCGGTTGGCATCGAAGGGCCAGTTGCGTGCAGAGCTTCGTTCGCAGGTGGATCGGATGCTGGCTGACGAGAAGGCGAATCGCATGGTAAGCAATTTCGTTGGGCAATGGCTTCAGTCACGGGATCTTGGAAGCCTAGATATCGATGTGCGTCATATTCTTGGAGAGAGCAATAAGAGGAACGCCGAACGAATTTTTGACCAAGAAATGCGAAAGGATATGGGAAAAGAGACAGAGCTTTTCTTCCAGCATATTCTCAAGGAGAACCGTCCGATAATCGAGCTGCTCAATGCGAGATACTCTTTCCTTAACGAGAGTCTCGCTAAATTCTACGGGGTATCAGGCGTGAAAGGAGATACATACCGCCGGGTTGAGTTCGGTGAGGAACAGCAAGCCCGCGGTGGAATTTTGACACAGGGAACGTTTCTGATCGTCACCTCACAGCCGACCAGAACCTCTCCTGTCAAGCGGGGACTCTTTGTGTTGGAGAATATTCTGGGAACTCCTGCGCCGCCAGCACCACCCGATGTTCCGGAGCTGGAAGATCCTGAAAAAGAGTCCGTCGAGGGGACAATGAGGGAGCGCATGGTTGCCCATCGTGAAAAGGCTTTATGTAAATCCTGTCACCAGCGAATGGACCCCATCGGCCTCGCATTAGAGAATTTCAATGCCATCGGGCAATGGAGAGACGAGGATGCTGGTCAACCAATTGATAGTGCCGGGCAACTGGTAACGGGTGAAAAATTCTCTAACGTGATGGAGCTTAAGGAGATTCTCATTAGCTCCCGCAAAGAGGATTTTTACCGGTGTCTGACCGAAAAGATGCTGACTTACGCGCTGGGTAGGGGGGTAGAGTATTACGACGCACCGACAGTGGACCGAATCGTGGAGCGATTACTCGACCAGGAAGGTAACATGGCAGAGCTGATTTATGGAGTCGTGGAGAGCATTCCCTTCCAGAAGCGTCGGGGGGATGGAGACAGGCTTCAAAATTAGGGGTTGGCGGCACGCGAAAATCAGTCAAAAATGTGTGCGTTTCACTGTAATATTTGCGTATAGTAATAACCATGAAGGCATCGAAGACAGTTCCAGGACGAAGGGCCTTCCTGAGAGGGCTAGGAGCAACTGTTGCCCTTCCAGGGTTTAGCTCTCTGGGGCTGGCAAAACCACTGGCAGGCGCACGTGGGATAACCGCTACTGGAGCTCCCTTGCGAATGGCATACCTCTGTCTTCCGAATGGTGTGATCATGGACAAGTGGAGGCCGCAGGGGGTTGGTGAGAACTTCGTTCTCAACGATTCCATGAAGTCTTTGGAGAATTCCCGCCAGGACCTACAGGTCCTGAAAGGGCTGGAGCAAGCTAGTGGCTGGGGTGGCAGAGATGGCGCTGGAGACCACGCGCGGGGAAATGCCACCTTTCTCACTGGGGCGCGTCCTCGGAAAACAGCAGGGTCTGACATTCGCTTGGGAATTTCTGTCGACCAGATGGCGGCCAACTACCTAGCGCAGGAAACGAGACTGCCATCGCTTGAGCTTTCCTGTGATGGTGTCAGGAAGTCAGGCAGCTGTGATTCAGGCTACTCCTGCGCCTATCAGTATAACATCTCCTGGCGCTCTGCGACACAGCCAATGACGCCCGAGTCCAACCCACGGTTGGTCTTTGAACGATTGTTCGGGAGCGGAACCAAGTCTGAGCGGGGTGAGAGTCAAGCAAGGCGGCGGGAGGAAAAGCGCTCGATTCTTGATTTTGTTCTCGAGGATGCGAAGGCAATGGAAAAGAGCCTGGGGAGAAACGACCAGCAGAAACTGGACGAGTATATGACCGGCGTTAGGGAGATCGAGCGCCAGATCGAGAAGGCTGAAAGCATAGGTCCTCCACCTGACCCGGGTGTAGAAGCGCCTGCGAACGGAGTTCCCAGAGAATACCATGAGCATATCCGGATCATGTTCGAAATGATGATTCTTGCGTTCCAGACAGATCAGACGCGGATTGCCTCTTTCCTGCTGGCTTATGATGGCAGCAATAGAAATTTTCCCACGCACGGTGTAAGGGAGGGTCACCATGGACTTTCGCACCACGGGGGCAACAGGGATAAAATCGAGAAGATTGCGAAAATTGACACCTTTTATCTCGAGCAGCTAGCCTACTTCCTCGAGCGGATGCGCAATACCAAGGATGTCGATGGCAATCCGCTGTTGTATAATTCCATGATTGTCTGGGGTGGAGGACTTTCTGATGGAGATCGACATACTCACAACGATCTTCCAATTATCCTTGCAGGCCATGCTGGGGGAAAATTCCGTGCTGGAAGGCACGTTGATCTTAAAGGGGATGTCCCTATGAATAATCTCTACCTGCGGATGCTTGAAGAAATTGGCGTTCCAGCGGGAAGGCTTGGGGACTCTACCGGCATTCTCAGTCAGGTATAGGCCCCGCGTCGACGCTGGGTGTCGGGCTCGAGAGTTTTGCCCGCAGGGATTTCTATCATTTGAAATCCCCTTTCAACTATTGATTGATGAGGCTCTCCACCAAGCTACTTCTCACGATCTGCGTTCCCCCAGCGCTCATATGGTTAGTGGGAATGTATGTGGTAAAGATTTCGCAGGATCAGATCCGGGAATCTATCCGGACCTCGGCAGGAGCAGAGGTCCAGTCCGCTCAGGAAGAAATTGACCGTGTCCTGCAGGCCCGAATCGAGACTTGGGAGGAATTTGTCGAGCAACGAAAAGTCATCGATGCAGTGATGAGGTCTAACCGGTGTCTTCAAGAGCAGGAAGGCCTTATGGATCAACTCTCGGCTGCTTGGAAAGATCCTGAAAAGAGAGGATCCCTGCCAGCAGGCAGTGTGGATGAGATCTTGATGGATGAACTTGGAGCAACGCTTGTGAAAATGTCAGAATTCAGTGGAGGAATTCGGATTTTCCGGGAGGTACTCCTCACGAATGCTTTTGGAGGAATCGTGGCGGAGAGTGGTCGGGGCGAAGACTACTTTCATGGGACGGCCTCCTGGTGGAAGATTACCAAGGCTCAAGGGCGTTATCTTGGGCCTGTCCGGGTGGAGCGGGACGAGAAGGGGGTAGAGGTTGTAATTATTGACTTCTGCCGAAGGGTTGAGGATTCAGCAGGTCGCTTCCTCGGGGTCCTGAAGGTGGATATCAACCTCGATGAAGTACTTGAGATTGTCGACTCCCATGCGAGGAGAGGTGGGCGCAACCGGGGAATGGTGCTTCTGAACCGCGAGGCAGAATTGATCCGGATTGGGGGAAGGGGAGAAACACGTACGTTGTCAGACGGAAGTCGCTACCTTGTTCAAAATGCTGATAAAAATGAGGCCGGCGGCCAATTTTTTGAGGGTGAAATGCCCGCTGGCGAGCAGGTATTTACATACTCGAGGCCGTCCGATGAGGGGCTAATGCATACTTTGGGGTGGATGGCAGTTCATACTGCGGAGACGGATGCTTTACTTGCACCCGTCAGGCAGCTTCGTAACAGCGTCATCCTCGCGGCAGCGGTTGGGACTTTTCTCGGTGTTGCGATCATGCTTTGGGTCGTACTTCCAGTGTCTTGGAGAATGGTGCGATTGGTAGAGGCAACGAAGCAGTTCGGAAAAGGATCTCAAGATGTCCCGATTCCGGTCGTTGGGCATGATGAAATCTCTGAACTGAGTCATGAGTTCAACCAGATGAGGACTCGGCTTGGGGAGACCCAGGAGAACCTGCGGGAAGCCATGGAGCAGGCCAAGGAGGCTAGTAAAGCTAAGGGGGATTTCCTTGCGAACATGAGCCACGAAATCCGTACTCCAATGAATGCCATCATGGGAATTACAGAGCTAACTCTAGGCACGGAACTGACCGAAGAGCAGCTCCATTATCAGGTTCTCGTAGAGCAGTCGGCCCACTCCTTGCTGATGGTTTTGAACGATATTCTTGACTACTCAAAGATAGAGGCAGGGAAACTGGAGCTCGAGGATCGCGACTTTGATCTCCGGGATTCCGTGGGAGATATTCTTCATACAATGTCGCCCCGGGCAGTTGAAAAACATATTGAACTGGTCCTGAGGGTCGGGCGGGATGTGCCCAGGATCCTCACGGGGGATCTTACGCGACTGCGGCAGGTAATAGTAAATCTTGTGGGAAACGCCCTCAAGTTTACGGATAGTGGAGAGGTTGTTCTGGTGGTTGAACGAGTGAAGGAGATCAAGGGACGGGTGGAAATTCTCTTTGAGGTAAGAGATACGGGTATTGGTGTCAGGGCGGACCGATTAGAGAAAATCTTCGAGGTTTTTGCGCAGGCGGACAGCTCAACTACGCGGGAATTTGGAGGATCCGGGCTTGGTCTGGCCATCTCGAAGCGGATCGTGAAAAAGATGGGAGGCGAGATTTGGGCAGAAAGCGTTATCGGGGAAGGAAGTGTGTTTCGCTTTACGGCACTACTGGGACGAGGTTCAGAGGAGTGGGATAAGGAAAGAGATTTTCTGGAGCCGCTTGAGGGTCTTGAGGTGCTGGTGGTAGAGGATAATGCGACTCAGCTTGAAACCCTTGGGGAAATGCTGAAGTCTTGGGGGCTGGAGCCCATTTTATGTTCAGATGTGGCCGCAGCTTTCGGCGTCCTGAAGCGAAAGGAGGAGATAGCCGGGGACGTGAAGTTGATGATCGTTGACCGGGTCCTGGGTGAGGCCGACGGCATAGAGCTCGCCACACGAATACACGCCCGCTCCCGCTGGAAAAGCCTGCCGATGATTCTGCTTACCTCGGTGAGCGATGGATTACCGGAGAAGGAATTCAATGAGGTTGGAATCAGCAAGGTAGTTAACAAGCCTATCAAGCAGTCACCTCTTCTTGATGCTGTGATGCTGGCTACGGGGCTGGGAACACGGAAGCCCAAGAAAGGCAGGAGAGAGTCACGTGGGCGGGAGAGGGCCGTCGAGAGCATGAGTATTCTTCTCGCGGAGGATGGAAAGGTGAATCAGTTAGTAGCTGTTCGTCTCCTTGAGCGCAGAGGGCACCGGGTGACGGTAGTTGAAAACGGAAAGGAGGCGGTGAATCAATCTCTCAAGCAGAAATTCGATGTCATTCTTATGGATATACAGATGCCGGTAATGAGTGGCTACGAGGCCTGCCGGGAAATCAGAGAGCTCGAAAAAAAGACCGAAAGTCGCGTTGCCATCGTTGCGATGACGGCGCACGCAATGCCGGGAGATCGAGAAGAGTGTCTGGGGGTTGGAATGGACGATTATATTTCGAAGCCTATCGAGTCCGAGGAGTTTTATGAGGTCATTGAGAAATATGGCTCGATTGATAAAGGGGGAGAAGAAATAGCGACGACGGCGCGAGGTGATCTGAATGAAAAAAGACACCCGCAGGGTGGTGAGAAGGAATTCGATCGGGCGATCTTTGATCCGGAAGCGTTTAGTCAGCGGATCGGGGACGAGGCTCTGATGCGTGAACTGATCCTGATATTCGAGGAAGAAATGGAGGCGATGTGGATTTCTCTCCAAGAAGCTGAAGAGCGTCAGGACATGAAATCAATTTATGAGTCCGCCCATCGTTTGAAGGGGCTGGTTGGGAATTTCTGTGCTCGTCGTGCCTGGGAGTATGCCACCAAGTTAAATGACCGGGCAAAGACAGGGAGCCATAGCGATGAAGTGAGTGAGTCAGTGGAAGGCTTTGAGCGAGAGCTGAGATTGTTGGAATCCTCCTTGTGTGATTTCCGGGAGAATCTTGAGAATAAGGTAAACTCTCTATGATCGAGTGACCCTGAGAAGGTTAGCGGTGTTGGTAGGATCAAAGAGCAGAGAGGAGTCGGGGTTGCAAAAAGTGGTTCGTTATTATGTTCTCGGAGGATGAAGTCCTTGGTTTGGATGAATGGCTCACTTCAGCCCTCTGAGGAAATATGTATTTCGCCATTCGATCACGGATTTACGGTAGGTAATGGGGTCTTTGAGACTATGATCTCCTATGAGGAGGCCCCGTTCGCTTTCACGAGGCATTATGAACGGCTTAAGCGTTCAGCATCAGTCATGGGGCTATCGCTGCGCCCGCAAAATGAGCTTTTTGAGGCAAGCCTTCAGGTTCTAGAAGTCAATGATTTGACGGGAAGTCGGGCTCGCTTGCGAATCACGGTCACCGGGGGACCTGCTCCATTAGGGAGCGAGCGGGGGAATTCCGGGGAGACCACGCTGGTTGCTGCCAGCCCCACGTTGGAATGGAGCGATATGGAGGATGTGATCGTGGTGTCTCACTCACGCAACGAGAATGGTGCTCTTGTTGGAGTGAAATCGACCTCTTATGGAGAAAATGTGGTGGCTCTGGAGGAAGCGAGATCTCTTGGGGCCGGTGAGGCGATCTTCCCCAATACGAGAGGTGAATTGTGTGAGGGTACGGGTTCCAACGTGTTTCTTGTGAGCGAGGGAGTGCTTCTGACTCCTCCACTGAGTGGGGGATGTCTGGCTGGCGTTACCAGGGCTCTGGTCATCGAGTTGTGTATGCGTGAGGGGATTGAGGTCAGCGAGAAAGCTGTTCCCGTGACGCTCTTGGAACGGGCAGAGGAGGCGTTCCTGACCTCGACCACAAGGGGAGTGCACGCGATCAGGGAAGTGAATGGAAAAATCCTAGGCCGTGAGCCGGGCCAGATTACGAGAAGACTCGGAAGAGCCTTCCGAGCGCTAGCAGAAACAGAGATAGACCCTTGAGGCCACTCAGATCACCAGACACGCTTCACACCGTAGGAGTCAAAGATTTGATTGGGACTGATAAGCGAAGCGCCTTGCTCCAGAGCTTCAGCAACCAGAAGGCGATCGAAAGGGTCCCGATGATGCCTAGGGAGGCGGGTAGTTCGGGCGAGAGCCGCTGAGCTCAAGGGGAGTATCTCGAGTCCTATGGACTCGATAGTAGTGTTGAATTCTTCCCCGAGACCGTAGGGAATTCTCAGACGCCCAAGTCCTGTTTTTACCGCAAGTTCCCAGGACGTAACGGAACTGACGAGGGATCTGGAATCCCCTTGCTCAATCAGGTTTGCCGCGGTTTCTGAAAGCTCGGGGGCACCCTCGAGAAACCAGACGACCGTATTGGAGTCGAGTAGAAGATTCATTAGTACAGCAGGGTGAATTCTCAATAGTCGTTTGCGACTAGGAGACCGGACCCCGGGATCAGTCCCGGGGTCCGGCAAGGCAGGGGGTTTCAGGGCAGCAGTAAAGTGAGATCAGTCGTAGAGACTTTTCAGCTCGGGGTAACTCAATCTGAGGATAGAGAATCCAGATATCGGAGAGTGAATTTCGAGAGGCTTCGGGCGCGGAGGACTCGTGCGGCACTACCGAGAAACAGGGGCACAGCTAAGAGGCGATTCGCTTCAGAGGGGTTCATCGAAGTCGTCAGCCATCCAGAACTCAGATCCGCTTGCCATGCCTCGTCTTGGTAGATTCGGTTGCGTCGTGGGTGGGCGAAGTTCGGCTACGGTGCGACCATGCTTCGTGATCTGGAACACTTCGCCGTCGGTCATAATCTCTGCCACGATAGAGCTCAGTTTGGTCTTGGCTTCAAAGATTCCAATTCTCCTCACGGAAAACAAACTAGTCTAACTAGTTTAAATAGAAAAGAGAAAAGTAAAGCGCCTCTGTTTTTCACACAAAATTCTGTCTATTAGAGTGTTACAATGAATTGAGTCGATCAGATCTACCTAGAGATAGGCAAAACACTACCGATTTTGAGGCTAGGTTGGCCTCGATTCCCGCTGCTCAGGGTCTAAGAAACTTTCTTAGGCGACTCAGTTTATCTCTGTAGGGCGGCTTGACCGTGAATGGGTCGCGGGTCAGCCAGCGGCGGGTAAAGGAGCGCTCATGGCTGAACTGCTCGAATCCTGACCGGCCCCGATAACGGCCCATTCCGCTTTCGCCTAGTCCGCCGATGGGAAGCAGGTGATTCGTCCCGGTCTTCATGACGTCGTTGAAGCAAACCGAGCCTGATGGGAGAGAGTTCGCGATTTGCTCACTTTCTCCTCGATTGTTCGAGAAGATATAGAGGGCGAGGGGGGCGGGCATGCTTTTCAGATGCTGGAGAGCCTGCGCAAGATTTGCACATGGCAGGATAGGAAGCAGGGGGCCGAAGATCTCTTCCTGCATTACAGGAGAGTCCCATTGTGTGTTTGGGAGAAGGCGGGGTGCGAGAGAGAGTTTCCCATTGTCATCCGGGCCAATGGATATTGTATCAGAGGTAGTAAGATTTTGCAGCCTCTGGTAGTGCCTCCTATTTACGATTTTCGCTAAATCCCGATCAGAAGTTACCCCGTATAACCGCCGGATCTCTTCTTCACAGAGTTGGAGGAAAGTATCGTGGAGCTCAGAGGGCAGAACTACAAAGTCTGGGGCGATACATGTTTGTCCTGCATTAAAGAATTTCCCGGCAATAATACGCTCTGCAGCTTTCTCCAGATCCACATCGTGGTCGACTAGACAGGGGCATTTTCCACCCAGTTCCAGAAGAACTGGGGAGAGATTCCTGGCTCCGGCTTCAGCATAGAGGCGTCCCACCTTTTCGCCGCCCGTATAGCAAAAGAATTCAAAAGGAAGAGTGAGCAGAGCTTCTCCGGTTACGGAGCCGCCCGTGATCACGGTGGCGTGGCCCGGGTCAAATACGGATGCGATCAGATCTGAAACAAAGGCGGAGGTTGCTGGGGCACATTCAGACGGTTTGAGAATGACGCAGTTTCCAGACGCAATAGCAGAGATCAGGGGGCTTAGTGAGAGTTGCAGGGGATAATTCCAGGGGGAAGCGATCAGCACTCGTCCGAAGGGTTGTCTTCGAATTTCGCTACGTGCCGGCCAGAAATAAAATGGATTTGCTGCGCGTCGGGGCTTCTGCCACCGCTTCAGGTTCTTCAGGCAATGTCTGAGTTCGCATCTGAGAAAGTGTATTTCTGCCAGCCAGGCCTCAAGTGCAGGTTTGCCAAGGTCGGCCTGTAGGGCCTCGAGCGCCTCATCAGTCCGCTTTTCCAGCTCTTGGGAAAGTCGGGCCAAGCTCTCGTGGCGGAGGGTCAGATCCTGAGATTTGCCGGTCTCGAAGAACTCCTTCTGCTTGTGGAATATCGCTTGAAAATCGTGGGTATGTTCGGCCATGGCCCGGTCTACCCCACCAGTGTGGCCGAGAATGGGGAGGTGCTCAACCTTTGTAGGCCTAAGAAAGGGTCGAAATCCGCTTTGCGGTTGAATCGCTGGAGATCTCGCCAATCATAGCGGTGGTTCAAGTATCCGAAAGAACATCCTTATGGTCGCTTCCCCTACGCAAAGAAACAAATCTGTCCTCGTCATAGGGGCAGGGCTGGGAGGGCTTGCAGCAGCCATCTCCCTTCGTGCGGAAGGTTTTGACGTTCAGATTGTCGAAAAGAACACCCAAGTCGGGGGCAAGCTGAACTTCAAGGAGATCGAAGGTTTTGGTTTTGATCTGGGGCCATCCATTTTCACGCTGCCTCACCTCTTTCGAAGCCTGTTCGAGCGAGCCGGAAGAAAAATGGAAGACTACCTCGAGTTAGAGTCGGTGAGTCCTCATTGGCGGAACTTTTTTGAGGATGGAACGACTCTTGATCTTGAGGAGAACCCGAAGCTCATGCGTGCGGAGTTAGACAAATTGCCAGGAAATGGGGAGCACCACTGGCGGCAATTCCAAAAGTTCATGACCTATGCACGGGGTCAATACGATCTCGTTAACGAAGGATATTTTAGCAAGGGACTGGATAATGTGTGGGAGTTCATCCGTCACTATGGGTGGCGCAAACTGTTGTTCCAGATGGACCATCGAAACAGCATGGCGGGCTCCATTGCCGATCACTTTGATGACGAATACCTGAGAAGGATATTCGAATATTTCATCAAATATGTGGGCTCGTCGGCTCATGATGCCCCCGGCTACATGAACATGATGCCGGTGATCCAGTTCGATTACGGGCTTTGGTATGTAAAAGGTGGAATGTATAATCTCGCACGAGGACTCGAACGTCTCGTTTGCGAGCTTGGGATCGGACTGCGACTGGGTGAGGAAGTGTGTAAGATTAATCGAGCAGGGGGACGGGCCGTGAGTGGAGTGACGCTCGAGGGGGGCGAAGAGCTCAGCGCTGATTACGTGGTTTGCAACATGGAAGTCCTGCCTGCATATCGCCGACTCCTGAGTGAGCCGCCAGCTTTCATGAGGAAGCTGGAGCGTTTCAAGCCAGCCTGCTCCGGGCTTGTTCTCCACCTTGGGACAGATCGGATCTACCCGGAACTGGCTCATCACAATTTCTTTTATTCGCAAAAACAGAGTGATCATTTTAATTCGGTTTTCCAGGAGGGAAAACTCCCGGAGGATCCTACGATTTATCTCGTTGCGCCGACTCGGACCGACCCAAGCAAAGCTCCGGAGGGTCATGACAACCTGAAGATTCTTCCGCATATACCGCCAATCGATCCGGAGAACCCGCATACTATCGAGGATTATATGAGGCTCAAGGAGCGGGTAATTGATAAGCTGGAGAGGATGGGTCTTGAAAACCTCCGAAAGCACACAGTGGTGGAAGACCTCCTTACACCCGTTGATATCGAGGAGCTGTACAACTCGAACCAGGGGTCCATATACGGGGTGGTCACTGACTGGAAATTGAACAGGGGCTTCAAGGCTCCGAAGCAGTCTAGCAAGTATCGCAATCTCTTTTTTACCGGGGGAAGTGTTAATCCGGGCGGAGGAATGCCGATGGCGATCCTCTGCGGGCAGAAAGTGTCTGACAGGGTGGTCTCTTCCGAGGAAAAGTATCGCTCCTGAGCTGGATTATCGGTTTTCCTTTTTGTGATGGAGGCTGCGCTTTGGATTGTCACCGGGTTGAGCTTTCTCTCGTGGGTGGTCTCATGGAGTCTTTGCATCCGGTTTCGGCGGGTTCCGGCCGTTCCGGGAGGGGTCCACACAATCCCGCGAATATCCATTGTGATTCCAGCTCGTAACGAAGAGGCGAACATCAAGGTTCTCCTGAAGTCTCTACAGGAGAGCAGAGTCCACGAAATAATCGTGGTAGACGATCAATCAGAAGACCGGACAGAAGCGGTCGCTCGGGAGCTCGGGGCCCGGGTCCTATCTGGCGAAATCCCTCCATCTGGCTGGTTAGGCAAGCCCTGGGCCTGCCAGCAGGGTGCCGAGGCAGCTACCGGGGACTGGCTCCTTTTTGTTGATGCCGATACGAGATTTGTGAAAGGTGGTTTCGAGCGGATCATGGGATTAGCAGAAGGAGATTCCAAGGTCCATTCGGTCTGTCCCTACCATGAGATTCGGTCGCTCTATGAGCAATTGTCAGCTTTCTTCAACGTTACAATGATTCTCGGGATGAATGCGTTTACGGCGAAGGGTGCATCTGCCCGGGATATCGGCTTGTTCGGACAAGTCATGCTGGTTTCAAGGAAGGACTATGATCTCGTTGGTGGGCACTCTCAGGTCAAGGGTGATATATTAGAGAACTTTCAACTCTCACGGTGTTTCGCTTCTGCCGGTGTAGAGCGCTCCTGTTGGCTCGGTAAAGATACCATTTCCATGAGGATGTTTCCCGGGGGAGTCCGCGATCTGATAGCGGGATGGAGTAAAGGAACGGTCTCCGGGGCGGTCAATACTCCCAAGGGGGCCCTTCTGGGGATTTCCGTATGGATGTCCGGTCTTTTCATGTCCGCCATACCCCTGTGTTTCGGGATTTTGTCCTCTCCAACTCTCTTGGTTGTGATGGGGTCTCTGTATGTTCTTTGGGCTCTTCAGTGTGTGTATTTGTTCAGGGCTTCCGGGAGGTATTCCATTCTGGCAGCCTTAGTATTTCCTGTGGGTCTCTTATTCTATCAGGTCGTGTTCTTTCAAGCTGTCAGAAGGAAGAAACAAGGAGGAACAGTTCAGTGGAAGGGGCGTGATGTTTCTTGAGGTTCCAAATGTCATGATTGTGGTTCTCAATCTGACCGTGATACCGATATGTCATGTAGTGCCCTCATGGCTTCTTACGCGTAAGGAGGCTAGCATGTTCCGCCCGGAATCGTGTTTGTTCCGTGAGAGGAAATGGGAAATGGGAGGGCGAATCTACGAGCGTTGTCTTGCGATACGCCTCTGGAAGGACCTTTTGCCTGACGGCGCTCCTTGGCTTGGCGGATTTGCGAAAAAATCTCTCGTAGGTCGTGACTTGGAATATATCTGCCGGTTCCGAATGGAAACTTGTCGTGGTGAATTAGCTCACCACATCCAGATTCCCTGTGTGCTCATAGCACTCCTTTGGAATCCGTGGCCGCTGGCGGCAATCGTTATTACGGCATACGCCTTTATCTCAAATGTTCCATGTATCGTGGTCCAGCGGCATACACGGCACCGGTTGTCCCGCCTTATATCTAATCTCCAGGGTGACCTCAATCAGGGCGGGGCATGAGAAGAGTTCTACCTGCAGCGATCGTTATTCTTATTTCGGTCATGGCGGTTCTTGCGATCGTGCGTGTTCGCTTCTCATCGGATGTTTTTGAATTGCTTCCTCAGGACCTTCCAGAAGCACGAGGCTTGGAGCAGATCAATAGGTATTTCAGTCGAGATGCTCAGTTGATCATCACTTTAGATGGGCAGTCCGCTAGATCTGTGAGTGAAGCAACGGCCTCTTTGGCGAGCGCTCTCAGTCAGCAGAAGGTCTTCATTGCGGATGTGTTCCGGGAGGTTGATATGGAAAGAATCGTTGCGGAGGGCGGACCACTTGTCGCCTGGGCTTGGTTCAACGGATCTCCTGAGCGCCTGGCTCTTCTGGAGCGCCGGCTGGCCCACCCCCAATCAAAGGAAACCCTCGAGAAGTCGCTGGAAGAGATCAATGACGCCTTTGATACGGAGAGCGCTCTAGTAAGAAGTTACGACCCACTCCAGCTTTCGCAGTTCGGATCCAATCCTGAAGGTGAAGGTGGCCCCTCTCTTGATCCGATGAGGTCATCATCCGGCAAGTTCGAAATTCTTTACGTGGAGGGGAGCGGGGTTGATTTTTCGGATTACAGGGAGGTAAGAGGCTGGTTGGACAAAGTTCAGGGTTTGGTAAGCCAGTGGCTCAAGGAGTGGAATGGAACAGGAGCGGAGGATATGGAGGTGGAGGTTGGATATACCGGAACGCCGGCTTTCATGTCAGAGGTTGGAGCTGGGATGGAGCGAGACATGACCATTTCAGTTCTTCTGACCCTCGTCTTGATCTCTGCCCTGTTCTTCCTAGTCCATCGGCAGGTGACTCCTCTCATCTGGCTGTTAGCAGCGATGATGGGCATTCTCGCTATCACCCTTACTATTGCTGAGATGGCACTTGGGGAGCTGAGTGTGATCAGTGTAGGTTTTGCTGCGATTCTGATGGGGTTGTCGGTAGACTATGCCATCGTTCTTTATCGGGAGGCTCTTGGTAATCCGGGGTCTCCCAGAACGCTTCGAAGGGCGGTGGGTCCGGGGATAGCTTGGGCAGCCGTGACAACTGCGGCGGTCTTTCTCAGCCTGAACTTAAGTTCCCTTCCGGGGCTGGCCGAGCTCGGCAATCTTGTTGCCTTGGGAATACTGGTTGGGGCCTTGGTGATGTTGTTTGGGTTTGCTCCAGTCGCAGTGCGATTTGCAGGGAAACGGTCTCATGGTAGTGCTCGCGACTGGGTTCCTTCCTCGATGAGGAAGGGGGCGGCAGGAGTTGTCGCTGTGCTCGTCCCGCTCGCTGCGATCTGGTCGGCCCTTATGATTGAGAAGCCAGTCATTGAGGCGGAATTCCATCCATTCAGAATGAAGGAGAGCCCAGCCCTGATCGCATGGAATGAAATGCGTGAAAAATTGCATGGTGAGAGCCAGACTACCCCGGCGGTGATTACTGCCGCAAATTTTGGAGAGCTGCACACCCAGCTCCAAGCCTTTAAGCAGAGGTCTTCAAGGGCGCAGGAGGCAGGGTTGATTGAGAGTGTTATTCTCCCGGATTCCTGGGTGCCGCACCCTGAATATCAACGCAGGAATGCCAAGCTCCTAAGAGCGTTGATCAAGGAAGGGCCACGTCTTCTCTCAGAGATTGATGAGGCAGGATTCACGAAGGAAGGGATGGATCTGACGCGTGAGGTGATTAATTCGTGGACACACTACCTCGACCAGCATGATGGCAAGCAGCCAGTCCGTCCGTCTGGGAGTTTGGCGAAATGGACTGTCGACCAGATCGTAACGGAAAGTGAAGATATGGTTGCAGCTGTGGTGGCCTTGACACCGGTGAATCCGAGTGAAAGGGAGTGGGTTACTGCGATCTGTGATGACCATTCCAATGTCGCAAGCTTGCCCTCGCTCGGTACGGCCTTGAACGAGCGGATCGGTGATGATTTGTGGAAGATATTCGTGCCAATGCTCGTGCTTTTAACGGCTGTACTGGCTCTGGTCTATCGCTCATGGAAGGATCTGTTCCTGACCCTTCTGGCCCTTTGCTTTGGTGGGTCTGTGATCGTTATTCTCACGGTCTGGACTCCGTTGTCGTGGAACTCATTTAATGTCTGTGGAATTCCACTTTTGTTCGGTATCGGCCTCGATTTCAGTATCCATATGCTTTTTGCGTTGAGGCGGAGCGGAGGTGACATTGGAGCAGTACGAAAGAGAATGGGAAAAGCGGTGGCCTTTTGTGGGCTCTCTTCTGCAGTTGGATTTGGGTCACTGGCAACGGCTTCGGCGGATGGTCTCTCCAGCCTTGGAGTAGTCTGTGCGATAGGAATTCTTGCTAATACTT
>CEWH01032728.1_pt1 | contig 15740 bp, 14 predicted proteins | sample 531231 | NCBI WGS metagenome assembly CEWH01 (sample SAMEA2622316, study PRJEB7988) | marine metagenome | biome: marine biome (ENVO:00000447); feature: surface water layer (ENVO:00002042); material: "saline water (ENVO:00002010), including plankton (ENVO:xxxxxxxx)" | depth 5 m | reverse complement strand
AAAAAAAAAATTTTAATTTATTTATATCGTAATTTTTCATTAAGATATTTAATAGATACTAAATTAATAGACAAGCTATCACAAGAGTTTGAAGTTATACTGTTAACAAAAGATAATTATGTAGATTATTATAAAAACTTTTTAAATAAAAATATAAAAATAATTGGTTATAATTGGTATCAATTTGAAAGATCTAGAAAAAACAAATTTTTTAATAAATTTCTAATTTTAATAAGAAAGTTGTCATCAGGAAAAAAATATTCAGATAACAAAACAGTTCGTGTTCGAGAAATTCAATATAAAGAAAATTATAAAAAACAAAAAATTTTTTTTTATTCATGTTTGTTAATATCTAAAATTTTAAATTCATCACTATTTTTAAGGAAAATATTTAATAATTTGGAAAAATTATATTTAAATACGAAATTTTTTGATAATTTATTAAACTTACACAAGCCCAAAGCTGTGATTATAGGATCATGTTGCATAGACCATGATGCATACATAAGTGTCAGTGCAAAAAAACTAAATATTAAACTTTTATCAATAATATACAGTTGGGATAATCCTAGCACAAAAGGCTCTGCAATTTGTAAACCAGATAGAGTTTTTTCTTGGAATAAATCTATGACAGAAGATATTGAAAATTTTTTTGAAATAAAGAAAGACAAAATCTATGAGTGTGGAATATTGCATTGGTCCAATTATGAAAAGGATTTGCCAGAAATTGTATCTAATCAAATAAAAACCATAGCGTTTTTCTCATCTGCACCTTCGAATTTTGAAAATGCGTATGATAATTTAATAGATATATTAAATTATCAAAATTCAAAAAGAAAAATAAGAGTATTAGCAAGAATGCACCCAAGTTTTTTTGTTGAAAATAAATATTTTAACCAAAATTTAGAAATTCAAAAAAATATTTTAGAGAGATATGGTAATAAAATATCCTTTATCAATCCCCAAATAATCAGTTGTGATAATAAAAGTGACTTTTTAATGGATCTTAAAGAAGATCTGAAAGACATAAAAAAAATTTTAACAAAATCAGATGTAATAATATCACAATACTCAACAATATTAATTGAGACATTAATACTAAAAAAACCTCTTATAAATTATTCAACAGGATTATTTAGAAATACTCCTTTCACAAAAAAAGAGATTTTTAGTATGATGCACCATCTGAATAAATTTCTTAGGTATAAATTAGTTGCAGACATTGATAATAAAAAATCAATGTATAAAGAACTTGATAAACTATTAGATGGTAATATAAATTTTGACAATTATAGAAAATTTTTCTTGGATAATATTTCCTCAATCAAAAAAGATAATATTGAGACAATTAAAAAAGAATTGATAAGATTTATTGATAATTAAATTATCTATTAATGAAATTTATTGTATTTAGATTTTAAAATTTATTTAAAAAACTATTTTACAAATATTTAAGTATTCCTTCACTGATTGATTTAAGAATACTTCATAAAATTGTTCCTGTTCTTTACTGCGATCTTTTACATAAAAATTATTATATAAATTAAGACCTTTAAAAAAATTGATATAATTAGTTTTTTTTAGTACAGATTTATAAAACTTCATCATTTGCACTTTATTTGAGAAAACTTCTGTTATATTTACGTAACTATTCAGCTTTATAAAATTTGATATTTGATATGAGAATATTTCACAATTATCATAATATAGATCTTCTAAGGTTGAATATAAAAGTTTATTTGTTGAAACATGATCTTCTACTCTATCAATTAAGAAAGGTACAAAAATTATATCTGGCTTAAATTCACCAATTATTTTTTTTAATTCTAAAATTTTATTATTATAACCAAGTTCTATTTTCCTCGTTTCTAAATCAAAAAATATGGGAGTTTGATAATTTTTAGTATTATTTAAATTTATTGCCTCTTTTTTTCTAGTCATTTTCTCTTCTAAATAATTTTTCTTTTTCTTTGGTACTCCATTAGTCATATAAATTATTTGTATCTTTGACTTTTTATCTTGAAGAATTTCAATTGATCCACCACATCCAATAACTTCATCATCTGGGTGCGGTGCTAAAACTAATACATTAGATTTTTTATAAAATATTTCTTTTGCTTGTGTCCTTAAAATTTTAGAAAAAATATTAGAGTTAAAAATTTCCTGAAAATTATTATTTTTCTTAATCATTAAATTTAATAGATTTGTTTCTTTGTCATAAGAAATAAGTTTATTTTTTAAAAAAGAAAAAATACTCATATTAAATTTAAGTTAGAAATTTCAAATTTATTGTTAATTGAATTAATATTATTAGTTTAACTCTTATACTTTAACTTATTTCTTGATGCCTTTTCAACTTCAAGAATTTCTTGATTTTTAAATCTTAATGCTTGATGCGTCTCTTCAAGATTTCTCTTTAATTTTCTAATACCATCAGGTTCCAGACTAGCAGAATGATCAGTTCCTTTCCAAGTTCTATCGAGAGTAAAGTGTCTTTCAATATAATTTGCTCCCAATGCAAATGCGGCAATATCTAAAGCTATACCCTTATGATGACCAGAAAATCCAATATCCATCGCTAAATTTTTTTTTTTATATTTTTCTACTAGTCTTGAAACCTCTAATAAACAAGTATCTTTAGTTTCTACAGGATAAGCTGATGTGCACGCATACAGAATTAAATCTTTGTTCCTATTATATTTGAAAAACAAATCGATAAGTATTTCCTCTTCTTTCTGATTTGTCATACCTAGTGAAACATGAATTTTACCATGATAATTTTTAAGTAGGTAATTTAAAACTTCATAATTAGTATTTGTTGCGGAACCTATCTTTATAAATTTTGGGTTAATTTTAGAAATTTCTTTAGCTGATTTTAAGTCCCAAACAGATGTGGAATAAGTAATTTTTTTACTTTCACAATATTTTTTTAGATACTTATGTTGTGTAATATTAAACTCTAATTTTTCTCGGTGTTTACCATATGTTTTTCCAAAAGAATTCTCTGGTACCGGATGAGGTGCATTATACTCTTTTTTAGATAATAAGGTTTTAGGATGTCTTTTTTGAAATTTTACATATTTCAAATCACAAAAATTTTTACTAATATCTATAAATTCTTTTGCAATACTAATCTTTCCCATGTGATTACAGCCTATTTCAGCTATTACTATAGGCGGCTTGTATTTATTTTTTGACATAACAATTATTTAATTAAATTAACAAGATTGTAAAGAATTACATTTTATAAAAAAATTTTGTAAAATTTTTTGTTAATTAAATATTAAAATGCTACTATTTTATCATATTTAAGAGATTTTTCTCTTCTATGACTTATAAAAAAAATCAGCTTATCTTTTTTAATATTATTTAATTTTTTTAAAAAGTTTTCTGCAGTTTTTTTATCTAAGTTACTGGTAGGCTCATCAAATATTATTAAATCATCGGAATTATAGATTGCTCTGGCTATACCAATCCTTTGTTTTTCACCACCTGAGAGCTTATTAACATTACTTTTTAAGAAGGATCTACATTGTGCAATATCAATTGATTTTTCATATTTCATTTTATTAAACTTAACATTCGAACCAAATAAAATATTGTCTTTGATTGTCTCTTCAAGAAGATAAGTGTTTTGAGAACAATATCCAATATTTCCAAAATTTCTTATTAAATCATATTTTTTTACAATAAATTTATTATTAATTTTTATTTTACCCTTAGTGGGCAACATCAAGCCACTTATTAAGTACGATAAAGTACTTTTTCCACAGCCTGATTTTCCCTTAACTAAAATAATTTGGCCTTTTTTTGCTTTAAAATCTGGTATTGAGATTTTTTTTTTATTAAAGAAAATTTTTACATTTTTAAAATCAATCTGTTTTATTTCTTTAATTATATTTTTATCTAAAACTTTACCAAACTTTGTTTTTTTAATTACAGAAAATTTAACTTTTAAAAAGTAATTATACAATTCATCTAAGCATTTTTTATAAACTAAAATGCTGTTTAAATTGTTTTGTAAATTTGAATAAGTAGGATAAAGCCTATATAAAATAATGGCCATTAAAACTAATTCATCTAACAGTGCAGTATTATCAATGGATTCATGAAAACTTAATTTAATGTAAAAAATAAGTACAATGATAATACTTATCTCAAAAATTGAATGTGGAAGAGATTTTATAAATGCTACAGTATTTCTGTTGGACTGAAACTTGTTTGCAAAAAAATAAAATTTTTGATTAAAAAAATTTTTTTTTCTAAAAAGGGTATTTTCCTTGTAAAGGTTAAGAATAGCTAATAAAACACTATATAATTTTTTTCCAAATAATATTCTATTTGAGCCTAATTTTTTTAATTTATTTTTAAAAATTTTTATAAATATGATTAGGATTAGACTAATAAAAAAAAAAGAGATTAATATTTTACTATCGCCTTTAAAAAAAAAAATTGAAACTAAAAAGATTAAAAACAAAAACTCAAATAGTGAGCCAATTAATGTGGTTGAAAGTTTAACAAAATTTCTAGCTTCAGTAATAATATATGTTATTAAAGTGCTTTGTTTAAATTCATTAAATATTTTTAACGGAAAAAAAGTAAAAATTTCTAGCAAGCCTGTAGACATCTCGACAAAGATTTTATTTTCAATTTTAAGTGTAAAATATTTACTTGTGATTAAAATAAAATGTTTTAGTAAGAATATAAAAAAAATTATTTTTAAAAAAAAAAATACTGATTTACCCTTAATATAGTTTGCTAAAAATTCTAAATTTAAATTTGATAACAAAGTAAAACTATCACCTCCATATAATGATCCGATTAATGGTAAAAATGTAAGTAATCCAATAAAATCAAGTAATTTTGAGAGAAAATTTAAACCATAAGCAGTTGCCAACAGCAAAATTTGTTTTCCTGTTAAACATCTTAAGCAATTAAAAAAAGTTTTGTAAATCAATTAGAGAATTATGTTTGTTTATTTAATTAAATTATACACACAGCTTTACTTCTAAAAAGAATATTCCTATTAATCAATTAATTTTTTGTTAAAAAATATATAAATATTGTTTATAAGGGCTAATTATATAATATTTTTATCATGATTATTTCAATTTTAATTGGCAGAAAAAATAGTAAAGGCTTCCCAGGTAAAAATTTAGTAAAAATTAATAATAAACACCTTTTTTTATACCCCTTAGAGGCATCATTAAGTTCAAAAAAAATTCATAAAACATTTGTTTGTACAGATGATACAAAAATTAATAACATTTCGTCAAAAAGAGGTGCTATAAAAATTCCAAGACCAGATTATTTATCAACTGATGCTGCTCTAGGTGAAGATGTTTTTAAATATTCTCATGAGTTTATTAAAAAGACAACGAATAAAAAAATTTCATTAATTGTTCTCTTATTTTGTAACACATTATGTGTAAACTCGAAAAATTTAGATAAAGCTATAAATATAATTAGTAAAAAAAAGGAAATCGATTCTATAGTAAGCGTTTCTAGATACAATATGTGGAGTCCATTAAGAGCAAGAAAAATTGACAACAGAGGATTTTTAAAACCTTTTGTTGAATTTGAATATTTTGGCGATCCCAAAAAACTGAATTGCGATAGGGACTCTCAGGGTGACGTTTGGTTTGCTGATATGGGTTTTTCAATAGTAAGACCAAGATGCTTAGAAAATATGAGAAATGGTCTTTTGCCCCAAAAATGGATGGGAAAAAATATTTATCCTTTCAAGCAAGAAGGTGGCTTTGATATAGATTATGAGTGGCAACTTGAGGGCTTAAAATTCTGGAATAAAAAATTTAATTAATGAAAAAAAAAATTGGACTTATAGGTGTTGGTAATCGCCCGTTGCCCAATGATTTAAAAAATTCTAATTGGCATGGGTGGGTAAAAAATTTATTACATTCAAAAAAAATTGAAATTACATGTGCTTGTGATCCAAATCCTTTTCAGTTGCGAAGAATTAAAAATGTTAAGTATCTATTTAAAATTAATACTTATTTATCAGCAAGAGAAATGGTCAAAAAAAATAAATTAGATGCAGTAGTAATTTGTTCACCTGCAAAATATCATTTAAATGATATTTTATTGTGTCTTAGTAAAAATATAAAAATTTTAGTCGAAAAACCGTGCGTGGTTAATATGAGGGAAGCAAAAAAAGTTATTGAAACAAAGAAAAGTCATCTAATAAATGTTGTTCAAAATTGGAGATATAAAGATAATTCTTTAGTAATTAAAAATGTAATAAGAAAGAAAAAAATTGGAAGTATTGGTCAAATTTTTTTTAGATATCTTAGGAATAGGGAAAAATTAAATTACTCAAAATATATATATGAAGAAAAATTTCCTACTTTGTATGCAATGGGAAGTCATCATATTGATCTATTTAGATTTATACTTAATGATAATATTAAGTCTGTTGAAACATTTTCATATAAACCTAAATGGTCTAAATATAAGTATGATAGTTCACAAATAATTTTACTTCGAACTTTAAAAGATACAGTCATAAGTTATAATACTACTTTTTCATCAAAAAATGAAAATCTACCACAAGAATCTTTGATAATTGAAGGTGAATCTGGTTATATTTATAATGAGAGTGACTGGTTTGAGCCACCTGTTTATATGTTTAAAAAAAAAAAAATTAATTTAACAAAGGAAAAGACAAAAAAACTTTGGGATATTAAATCTCAGAATAATTTAGCAGATATGAGAATTACGAATAATTTTATTAAGTTTATCAATAATAAAAAACATGATAATGCAACTTTTAAAGATGCAATAAAAACTATAGCTGTAATTGAAGCAATTGTTAAATCAATTAAATTAAAAAAAAGAATAACTTTAAACCAATGAAGAAAAAAATTCTAATTATAGGTGGATCAGGTTTTATTGGAACAAGTCTATGTATTAAGTTAAGTAAAAACTATTCAGTTACTAATTTTGATTTAAGAGAAAACAATATACCTAAAGTAAAATACATAAAAGGAAACATAAATAACAAGTCTGAAATAGAAAACGCAATAAAAAAAAATGAGGTTGTTTTTAATTTGGCAGGCCAAACTGAGTTAGAAGAAAGTCAGTCAAATGCTTATGGTGTTTTCCAAAATAATATTTTAGGAATTATAAATATTTTAGATGCATGCAAAAAATATAAGATTAAAAGAATAGTGATGGCAAGTACTGTTTATGTATATAGTAATCTTGGTGGATTTTATAGTATTTCAAAAAGATGCGCCGAACAAATTACAAAAGAATATAAAAAAAAATATAATATTAAATATACTATAATTAGATTTGGCTCAATTTACGGACCTGGTGCAAGAAAAGGAAATGCCATTTATGATATTTTATCGATGGCAATAAATAATAAAAAAATAATTTATTGGGGAACAGGTGAAGAAAGAAGAGAATATATACATGTAGATGATGCTACTCAAGGTTGCCTTAATATTTTAGAAAAAAATTATGAGAATAAGACAGTTATGTGCTCAGGTATGCAAAGTACTAAAATCTCTGATATGTTAATTATGATAAAAGAAATTTTTAATAACAAAATTAAAATTGGTTATAAAAAAAATACTCGAGCAGCCTGGCACTATAAAATTACACCATATCAAATTGAAGAAGATAATTGTTATAAACTTAATTTAAATAGATATATAGATTTTGGCAAAGGTGTTATTGATTTAATCACACACTTAAACAAAAAGGAAAAGAATGAATAATTTACCAAAATGGGATAGTAAAAAAATTAAAGAATTTTACAGTAATAATAGAATTTATTGGGATCAATTATATAATTCTCAGAAAGAAATATTGAAAAAAGCTAATCTTAATAGCAATAGCAGTATTCTAGATCTTGGTTGTGCTTGTGGTGGTTTGTATAAAATTTTAAATGAAAAATTTGACATCAAGGAATACGTTGGGATTGATATAAATCCTCAATGTATTCAATACGCAAAACAACTATATAAAAATGTAGAGTTTATAGCTAACGATGTTTCAAATATGAATGATGATAAATTTTTGGGTAAATTTGACTTTGTTATATCTTTCGGTTTTATAGATTGTTCTAACTCATTCTATGAAACATTTGACAGGATTACAAAATATTTAAAATCTGATGGTGAATTAATTTTTGATCTAAGGATAACCGATAAAGAAGATATTTTAGACATAAATAAATCATATCAATATTTAGATTACTCTGGTGAAAAAGACGGTGAAAAAATTCCATATAACGTAATAAATATAAATAATTTCGTAGAATACTTGAAAAGAAAATTTAAAAATTTTGACTGCTATTCAACTGGATACAAGCTTGCCCCATCAAAAAATGCAGTTCTTAAATATGATGAAATTTGTTTTTCAACATGGTTACTAAAGCTAAATGGTGATAACAAAAGAAAAATAAATTTACCTTATAATTTACAAATTTAAATAATTTTTAAATTTAATCAAACCTTCTCTTAAATTTGTTTTTGCAGAAAAATTTAATTTTTGGTTAATCTTTTTTATATCTGCATATGCGCCTTTTATCTCTCCATGAGGTGCTGATAGGACTTTTATCTTTTTTTTATTATTTGGCTCAAAAATATTATTTATATTTTTTATTAAATTTGAAATTTTTGTTTTTCGCCCAGTACCAACGTTAAAAATTTGATTATCTCCTTTTTTGTTAAGAGATAAAATAAAAGCTTTTACTACATCATCTATATATATTAGGTCTTTAAATCTGTCTAACGATCCTGTTATTTCTATAGTATCTTTTTTTTTTATCAGATTAATAAATATACCTACTATACCCTGATCTAATCTTTCTATATTTTGACCTGGTCCATAGACATTAAATAATCTTAAAATTGTCCATTTAATGTTATTTTTCTCGGAAAGACTTTTTACATACTCTTCACAACACTTCTTTGAAATCCCATACATTGATTTTGGTTTACAGCGATCAGTTTCACTTATTTTTTGTGATGCAATTGCAGGATCACCGTAAACAGTGAATGTGGAAGAAAATATAAACTTTTTAACTTTATTTTTTGATGCAAAATTTAACATATTTATTGTTCCAATAATATTTAATCTAGCATCAAGCTCTGGATCACTAGCAGATTTTGGGCCAGATGATTGACCTGCTAAATGATAAATTGCATAAATACTTTTTAGTCTTATTTTTTCTAGTGATCTAAAATTTGTTATATCTGCCTTTAAAATTTTACACTTTGATTTTTTTTTTACATTAGAAAAAAAATTATCTATTATGATTACATTATATTTTTTTTTGAGAAGACATTCTACAATTCTTGATCCAATAAAACCTAATCCACCAGTGACTAAAATATTTTTAGTCAATATTTAAGACTTTCTTTCATAACTTTAATAAATTTTTTCATACTATTTATAGGACCTACAGTGATCAGTATGTAATTTTCTAATATTTTATCATTAAAATTTTTTATATATATTTTATTTTTTTTTAGATTTTTACATATTAGGTTCTTGGTATTTTTGTCTTTCAAGTTTATCAATAGATAATTGCCGTAATTACCTTTGGATTTTATATTTAATTTTAATAATTCTTTTTTACAATAATTTCTTCCCAGGACTACATTTTTTGCCGACTTTTTCACTAAGTGAATATTGTCTAGTAGAAATTCACCTACAGCTATACTGGGGGATGGTATTTCATGGGCCGGACGCGCATTTGATAAAAGTTTAATTATATTGTTTGATGAAACTGTAATTCCTATTCTAGCAGATGCAACTCCAAATGCTTTTGAAAAGTTTCTTAATACAATTAAATTAGAATATTTTTTTATAAGTTTTAAAGAGCTTTTGGAACCAAACATATAGTAAGCTTCATCAATAACGACCAAACATCCAATTTTTTGGCATTTTAAAATTATTTTTTCTAATTCATTTAAATTAAAATAATTCTCTATTGGTTGATTTGGATTAGGTATAAATATTATTTTTGGTTTTTTTTTTAAAAAAATTTTTAGATCATTATTAAATTGTAGTTTTAATTTTTTATAACTCTCAAATTTAAACAATTTTATTTTAAAAATTTTAGAATAGACATAATACATAGCGTAAGTAGGACTTAAAACACCAACATTATCACCAGGTTTAGTCAAAAAATTAAAGATATGACTAATAGAGCCATCCATGCCTGATGAGATTAAAATTTGATCCTCTTTGACTTTTAAAAATTTTGATAATTTCTTATATATACCGTTGTGATCAGGGTAAGTAGACCAAAAAGAACTTGGAAGTTTATGAAAAACTTTTTTGTAAAAGTTTTTGGGCCAATTATCTACTTTTTCATTTCTATCTAACCGAAGTCCGTTAACAATATCTCTTCCAATACCCATTCTAAATCTATCAAATTTCAAAAGATGCTGATTGTGAAACTTTAGTTTTGTCATTATTAATATAATATTAATTTAAATTCTGATTGATATAATTTTTTAAAAAATTTTCATCATCTTTTTTACCTAGAAAAACATTTCTTTCTAAAATATTCTTTTTATTTATACTTTTTTTAAGTTTAAAAAGAATTTCTCTATTAAGATTTTGAATATTGTCAAACAAATCAATTTCTCTTTTAAATTGAATACAACAAGGATCATTATCCCACTCCATTTCTTGCTTGTGAAAGTACTTTGGATAATAGAAAATTTTATCATTTAAAATAGCATCAAAAATAATACTTGAGTTAATACAAATAACTATATCAGACCAATCAATTAAATTTATACTATCATTGTTACTAATTAACTCTTCAGGAATATTTTTTGAGCTCACAGCACTATTATTCTGATTTGAAGTATTAGGTTTTATTTTAAAGTCGATATGATTTTGCTGGTTTATAAATTTGATTAAATTTAAATAATTGTCTTCAATTACGCCATACTTACTTGAATGATCCATGAAAACTATTTTTATTTTTTTTTGCGACACAGAAATGTTTAAATTTGTGAAAATTTTTTTTCTTAATACAAAATTCCAGACACTAGTAAATCTTGGACAACCAGCAACAGAGATTTTTTTCAAATCATACCCTAAATATATCAGTTTTTTTTTAGATAGTTCATTAGGTACAATAATTTTATCAAAATCTTTATATTCGCAATTTTCGTATTGAGTTTCCTTTTTCTTATAATCAGTGAAATTTTTATAACTTAATATTCCATGTTCAATACCGATTATTTTAAATTTCAAGTCTTTCTTAAGAGTAATGAATGTTTTAATAATATGATTAAAATCACTTGGATAATCAAAAATTAAGGTTGATATTTGATTTTTTTCTAAAAATTTAATGTAGAGATTTTTATTATTTAAAGTCTGATAGCATTTATTTATAATTTTACCAAAGAAAGAACCTAAATGTTTATAAAAAATTTTTTTTAATCTAAAAATAATATCTAAAAATATAATTTCATGTTGCTTGAGTAAAAAATTATGCAAATAACCCATTTTTACTCCGTTTTTTAATAGAAATTTTGCAATTTTATTAGATTCAAAGTCTAGATCATTATTAGTGCAAATATAAAATACATCTTTATGATTATTGTTTTTTGAATATTCAAATACAAGAGGAGCTATTTGATCTAAGTCATTTAATCTTCTAAAAAAAAAACAAAACATATATTTGATATACACCTGAAAAAAATTGTTGTAAACAAACCAGATGTTGTTAGAAAAAAAAAACTTACGTAGTCTGGAAAGATGGAATTTTAAGACAACTGATAGGATAGGTAAATATTTTAGACTCGATAGAAATGAAAGGGTTGAAAAATTAAATGACAAAGTTTTTAAAAATTTAATTAATTCAATTAAAAATGAATACCTTGCCGCCTATCCTGAAACAACAGAGTTTCATAGTTTGTTAGCAAAGAAAAATAAATTAAATTTTAATCAAGTATTGGTCACGACTGGTTCTGATACAGCAATTAGACACGTATTTGAAACATTTGTGAACGAAAAAGATAAAATTTTAACTTTAGATAATACCTATGCGATGTATCCAGTTTACGCACAAATGTTTGGTGCCAAGATATCTTACGTAGGTTATGATAAAAATTTTAAAATAAATGTTAATCAGCTACTAAAAAAAACTAAAGGAATTAAAATGTTAATTCTGGCTAATCCAAATTTGTCTGGACAGGTAATTAGCGAGGAAGATATTTTAAAAATTTTCAAGTACTCAAAAAATAAATTTCTTATTTTAGTTGATGAATGTTATTACGGTTTTTATAAATTCACACAAATTAATAAAATTAATAATTTTAAAAATTTAATTGTTACAAGATCATTTTCAAAAACTTTTGGTATACCAGGAGTAAGAATAGGAGCTGCTTTTTCTAATTCAAAAATAATTAATAAACTTAATAAAGTAAGATTAACTCATGCAATTTCTGCACCTGCAGCTTTAATGGGAACATTTATGATCAAGGATAAAAGTTTTATGATGAATAATGTAAATGAAATTTTAGATGGTAAAAAATTTTTAATAAATTTCTTAAAAGAAAATGATATAAAATTTCTTAATACACAAACAAATTTTATATACATAAAACTTAAATCTCTAAGTCTTACGAAAAAAGTAATTATGAATCTTGCGAAAAAAAAATTTTTGGTCAAGGGTCCATACATAAAACCACCTTTTGATAATATGATAAGAATTACTTTGGGTTCAAAATTTTTAATGAAAAGATTTTCTCAAACACTATTAAATGTTCTCAAAAAAAGTTAGGTTTTATTACATTAGAAACATAATCATACTAATGTTAAGATATGCATACCACAATAAATCAAAAAAAAAGTCTTTTTTTAAAACTATTAATAATGAAACAGATATATATCGAAAATTAGATTTATACGATCAAAAAAAAAATAAATTTAAGAAAGGGGGGGAAAAAGTATGGAGAAAGCTAGTATCTATAATTGAGGAAAATTTAAAATTTTCTGAAGAAATATTTGTTAAAAAATCTTTAAACATTCTATTACCTCTTATAAAAACCAATATTAGAAAAAATAATTATCTAAGAGAATTTGATACTAAATCTAAGTTTGACCCATTTGACTATAAAATAATAAATAAAACTATAGATTTACATGTGCCTAGGATAGGTTTTTATCCCCATAATAAAATTAATAATAACACAAAAAAAAATGAAAATAGGAAAGAATTAAGGTTAAAAAAACTTTATCGTTTAATAAAATATGCTCATAAGAATAATACAAACTTAAAAATGATAAGAATGGGCTCTTGGATGAATGAAAATAAAAGTTTTAGGTGTCTTTTTCCAAATTCATGGAGAAAATCAAAAAAAGTGATAAAAAAAAATAACCTCGCTACATGGGGGCAATTTATAAATTATAACTCTAGCATAAATTTAACTTTAAAGAATAGATTTATTAAAAATTATAAATTTCCTATCGAAAGTTATTATTATCAATGTTCAGTGAATGATCTGAAATCATATCTAAAAAGTAAAATTTTTACAAAAAAATAGAATGTAAATCCTTACAAAATTTTTTATGGATAGTAAAATAATTTCAAAAAAAAACTTTTTAATTATACCCTCAAAAAAATTTATTTTTTTAACATCTAGATTAATAAAAAATAAACTCCGAAACAAAAAAAAAATAGTTGTCACAGGAGGTAAATCTTTCATTCCAATTTATAAAAAGATAAATTTTGTCAAATTGAATTTAAATCAAAAATATTATTTAAGTGATGAAAGACTTGTTTCATTAAATTCAGAGAATTCAAATTTTAATAATATAAATAAATTTTTTAATGTGAAAAAATTTATTTTTTTTGAAACATCATACAAATCAAAAAAAAAATTAAGAGAAAATTATAATAGAAAATTTAAATCACTGAAAATTGACTTATCGTTGCTTTCCTTTGGGGAAGACGGGCATATTGCATCAATTTTTTTTAAAAAAATGAAATCAGAAAATCAGTTATTCTTTTCGAAAAAGAAATCACGTAGAATTTCTATTCCTCTCAAAATTTTAAAAAATGCAAAAGAAACACTGGTTTTGTGCAATAATAAAAAAAAAACACTTGGAATTTTAAAAGATATAAAGGAAAAAAGAAATTTCTTTAAATACTTTGATAAAAAAAATTATAAGATTATTATAAAAAAATCAGATTATAAAATACTTACTAAAAAATTAGATGTTAAAAAATGAAAGTTTTAAAAAAAAAAATAGCTGTATTTATCGGAACGTCATCATTTAAATTTTTGGATAAAAAAAAAATTAGTGAATTAAGACGAAAAAATATAGAAATAAAATTTAATCCAAAAAAAAGAAAATTAAGTGAAAAAGAATTAGTTTATTATGCTAAAGATTCAAATATTATTATAGCTGGTACAGAAAAGTATAGTAGTAGCACATTAAATAAATTTCAAAATTTAAAATTTTTATTTAGACTAGGTGCTGGTGACGAAAATATAGATCACAAAACAATCAGAAATTTGAAAATTATTTACAGAAAATCTAAAATAACTCCTTACATAGCTGTGGCTGAACTCATAATCGCTTTGATCTTATCTTTATCAAGAAAAATTACACTACATAATGACGATTTACATAAACTAAAATGGAAAAAGCAGATGGGAAATTTATTGTTTGGTAAAACAGTTGGAATAATTGGTTATGGACGTGTTGGAAAATACTTATCATACCTACTCAAAAACTTTGGTGTTAAAGTTTTAATCTATGATCCTTTTAAAATATCTAAAAAACAGACTAATTTAATTAACCTTTTAAAAAAATCTGATATCATTTCCATGTGTGCGAGTTATAAAGGTGGGCCGCCAATTCTAAATAAAAAAAAATTAAACTTAATTAATAAAAAATCAATTTTAATAAATACATCTAGACCTGAACTTTTAGATTACAAACACTTGTACAGCATGATTATTGCTGACAAAATTAGCGGTGTTGGATTAGATGTTTTTGATAAAGAGCCTTATGAAGGAGAGCTTATTAATCAAAATAAAAATATAATTTTAACTCCTCACATTGGATCTTATGCTATTGAGGTAAGGCAAAACATGGAGAGAGAAGCAGTCAATTCAATAATAAGATATTTAAATGGAAGTGAAAAATATAATATTCGATTTTGATGGAGTAATATTGAATAGCCATCAAATTAAAACAAATGCTTTTGAAAATATTTTTAAAAAATATGGGAATAGAATTGCTAGAGAAGCCAAAAATTACCACCTTCAACATGCTGGAAAATCAAGATATTTAAAATTTAAATATATTATTAGTAAAATTTTAAAAATCAAAATAACAAAAAAATTTATTGAAAATTTGGATAGAGAATTTTCTGAATATTGTGATAATAAAATTAAAAAACTGAATATATCAAAATATTTACTTAGATATTTAAAAAAAAATCATAAAAAGATAAATTTATTTATAAGCACAGGCACTCCACAGAAAAATATTCTTGAACTAGCTAAAAAGAAAAAAATTAAAAAATTATTTAAGAGTATACATGGATCACCTACAAAGAAAGTAACACATATAAATAAAATTCTTTTAAAATACAAAAATAGATCAAAAACACTATTTATTGGAGATAGTATGACTGATTTTGATGCAGCAAAAAAATGTGGAATATTTTTTTTACTTAAATTAAATTCTGAGAGTAAGTATTTAAAATTACCAAATAAAATATT
>CEWH01145063.1_pt1 | contig 15744 bp, 11 predicted proteins | sample 531231 | NCBI WGS metagenome assembly CEWH01 (sample SAMEA2622316, study PRJEB7988) | marine metagenome | biome: marine biome (ENVO:00000447); feature: surface water layer (ENVO:00002042); material: "saline water (ENVO:00002010), including plankton (ENVO:xxxxxxxx)" | depth 5 m | reverse complement strand
CTGGTATCCCCGCCTCTTTGAAGATCCCAGATTTCTCCGGGAATATATTGACCGATGGTATGAACTACGTCGCGGCCCATTCTCCACCTCGAATCTGATCGAACTCGTCAACGAGCAAGCTCGTGAGTTCACCTCCGAGATGGCTGTCCAGCAGGGAACGACCGCCCAAGAATGGTCAACCGAATTGACAGGAATGCGCAACTACCTTTCCGCCCGAACCAGTTGGATTGATTCGCAGTTTTTCAGACCTCCGACATTCAGTCATCCGGGAGGGCCTGTGAGCGGACGATTTTACCTTACTATTTCAAACAACACCGGAGAGTCTGGCACGATTTTCTACACTCTTGATGGGAGCGACCCTGCTGATGGCAGGGGTCGCCGCTTCTCCCGCCCCATCTCTTTTCCGGAAACAGCTCATGTCAGATCTCGTATTCGCTCAACTGATGGGGAGTGGTCCGCCCTGAACGAGGCATTCTATGTTACTGGCATACCTCCAACCGCCGGAGACCTCGTTCTCTCGGAAATCATGTACAATCCCACGGGAGACCCGGAGGCCGAATTTCTCGAACTTCTAAATACCAGCTCAAACACCGCACTCGATCTGACCCTCCTTCGTTTTACAGAGGGAATTGACTTTACCTTCCCGATTGGCTCCACACTCGCGCCAGGCGAAAGGATTCTCGTGGTCCGCAACCAGGACGCGTTCGAGGCCGTCCACGGCCCTGGACTCCCGGTAGCCGGGGAATTCCAAACGGATAGCGCCCTGAGCAACCGCGGGGAGCGTCTCACCCTGATTGATTCTGAGGGCAGCATCCTGCTCGATTTTAATTATGGAGACGACCCTCCATGGCCAGAGCCTACCGATGGCGATGGCTATTCGCTCGTCCTTATGAATCCGCTTTCCAACCCTGATCATGCCTCCAACACGAGCTGGCGGAGCAGCAGAAGTATTGATGGCAATCCGGGTGAAGATGATCTGGTCACCTTTACGGGCAGTCCAAGTGATGACCGCGATGGCGATGGCATCCCAGCTATGGTCGAATTTCTTCTTGGAGCGTCAGACCTCAGGGGGAACCGGCTATCCGATTTCTTTGCCTGCAATCCTACTGCGGATGGGGAAACTGAATTACTTCTAGCCTTCAGTCTCGCAGCCCGGAATCTGAGTTTCCCTACAATCGAGTTTAGCGATGACCTCGAGTCCTGGGAAGACGTCACCGCGGCCTCTTTCTTAGACGAGCATCTCCCCGAAGGCCGCGTCCGTTACCGATGGATTCTTCCTGCGCCCCAGCCAGCAAGCCGCTACTTCCGCATCAAGGCAATACAAACAACTCCCTAGGCGGGCACCTTGCCTTTCATATAAACGATCCGCTGCTTTTCGCTTCACGGGTATTTACCGGCGCAGATACGAAGTAAAAGTCAGGCGCCCCCTGAGACGCCCCTTGGTCAACACTTCAGAATAATAAATCCGTCGAGTAGATCACTTATCGCTAGCGATTTGTCTCCTAACACCAATCTAGGAAGGACCAAGTGTGACAAGAGATACAATTGTAAGGTGAAAAGACGACTCCCAAGGAAAGGGTGGGCCCTAGACGGTCTCTGGAAAGGCAGTATTCCATAAAGGGCCGAGACTCAGGCCGTGCTTCACTGAACAGGGGATGCTGCGCCCCATGCTCTCTGACCCGCACAAGAGGCCTCTCTCAAGATCAGGGAAAAACTTGAGGTTAACTGCTCGCCGAGGCAACCTGAATGGGCATTGGATGCTATCCAACAATTGTGAAGGCGCTCTTCTTATTCCTATTTCTTTGCATCGCGAATTATTCCCACGGGGAAGAAAAGAAACAGGCTTCCTCTCCTACCTCGGAACACGAAGGAGCCACCCAACTATGCCCACTCTGCAAAATGCCTGGCAGGGCCAACCTGTTTGCCGGAACCGTGAGCAGATGTCCTCTGACTTGCTCCAAGCTTTGCTGTAAGGGCAAGTCAATTGTCCTCGTCATTGAGGGAATCATCGATTCAAACGGAGCCAGTCAAATCAACAGCGCACTCTCGGTTCTTGACGGGGTGCAGCCACAGAATACCAGTCCAGACTCAAGCCATGTGAGAATCAGGTATGCTCCGAAGAAAATAACGAAAGAAAAGCTGCGAGACATCATCCGCCGCTGCGGCTTTGGAATAACCGGAGAACAGGAGACTTATGCGATTGAAGGGCTGAACACCCAGGCATTGGCGGATGAAGTAGAGGCGGCGATACGCAAAGAGCCTGGCATTGCCTCGATTGAAGCCGTCTGCCATATAAACCAAAAGGCGATTGTAGTGTTCGACCCCCTCAAAACCAGTACTCAGAAGATCGCTGCAGCGATCAATTCCACGCCTTGCAGGGTGATGCGACCCTGAAAGCGTCGTCTGGGCGACGCTTGGTCACTTGCAAAAAAGAAGTCTACTGCGGGAAAAGCTCGGGTCCTCGCCCACTGTTCACCCTATGGGCCGTCTGGAATTCCGTCTGTCAGCGAAAACACGTTTTTTCTAGCCACCAGCGAGTCTTCCCTATTCGATTCCCTGCAACCAGAAATCACCACGCGCACGTATGTCTCAGGTAAACATTGCTATTATCGGACTCGGATTCGGGGCCGAGTTCATTCCTATCTACCAGCGCCATCCTCGGGCAAACATGTATGCGATTTGCCAACGCACTGAGGAAACTCTTAATGAGATTGGCGATAAGTATGGCGTAGAAAAACGCTATCAGAACTACGATGATGTTCTCCGGGATCCAGAGATCACGGCAGTTCATATCAACACCCCGATTCCCAACCATGGCGAACAATCCATTGCTGCGCTTGAAGCAGGAAAGCACGTAGCCTGCACAGTTCCTATGGCCACCAGTTTGAAGGAGTGTGAGGAAATCGTCCGTCTCTCAAAGGCAAACGGTCTTAAATATATGATGATGGAGACCGTGGTCTACGCACGGGAGTTTCTCTACATGAAGGAGCTCTATGATAGCGGGGAGCTCGGCAAGGTTCAGTTTCTCAAGGCCTCTCACCAACAGGACATGGACGGCTGGCCCGGTTACTGGCCCGGCCTGCCTCCGATGCACTATGCCACACACTGCGTCGGACCAGTTCTGGGCCTGACCCGCGGAGAAGCCGAATACGTCTCATGCTTTCCTTCTGGTACTATTCGTGAGGAGATGCACGAATGCTACAATTCCCCGTTCGCAGTGGAAAGCTGCCATATCAAGTTCCGGAATAGTGACCTGACTGGATTTGTCTATCGGTCCCTATTTGATGTGGCTCGCCAGTATCGGGAATCTTTCGAGGTCTATGGGGAAAAGAAATCGGTTGAATGGCCTCTCATCGAGGGCAAACCATTGGTGGTGCACACCGCCAAAAAGCCCGAGCCTGAGATTCCAGAAGAAGTTGAGTCGCCCGACTTTGGGCATCTGCTTCCAGAGGAAGTTGCCCCCTTCACCACCGGGGGAGTCTACGGAGGAGATACCGGAGAAGATCACCTGTCCTTTACCCAAGGAGCAGGGCATGGTGGCTCTCACCCCCACCTCGCCCATCAGTTTGTCAACATGGTGACCACGGGTGAGGATGCCTATCCCAATGCGGTCGAGTCTGCAAATATCACGTGCACTGGAATCCTCGCCCATGAATCCGCCCTCAAGGGTGGAGAGCTCATGAAGCTTCCAAGCTGGAGCCTCCGAGAGCAATAGAAGCTCACCGAGCCTCTACGCGCCCAACGAATGTGTCTTGCACGGCCCAGCGCCACACCCTCACCCCGCCCTCTCTGCTGACTCTGAAGTTGCTTCCCCACGAATCCAGTCATGCCTCTTCCTTCCCGCTTCTCCAAGCCCGTGATCGCAGGAGGTATGGCTACAGGGCTTCTACTGGCCGCCCTTATTGGGCTCAAAGTCCTCTCCTCAGGCGGTGATCCCGGCAACGCTGGGAATTCATCCGCTGTTAAAATACCGTCTCCGCCCCAAGGTTCCGCTGACAGGACTTCATCCGGGAATACCTTTCGGAAGTCCAATGCGCAGAGGCCTGCAACAGAAAATCTTGAATCAGAGCAGATGGAAACTGCGCCCTCGCGCAAGGAAGCCATGGTCGCCGTATCCGTTCGCGCTCGTAGAGATTTAAAGCTTCTCCGCGAGGGCTCGAGAAATGAACTTGAGTCAGCGGAGGCACGAGAGAAGTTCGCTGAGACGATTCGAAATATCTCGGACCCTGGGGAGCGAAAACGCCTTCTTGAAGAGCGTGCTGAGTCGATGCGCATCGCCCGGAACAAGGCCGATGCCGAGAAAGGGTTTCCCGGGCGGGCCCGCGAAAAACGCCTTATCGCCCTGATGCAAGTCCAGAGCCTGTGGAGAATGAATTCTTATCTTGCACAAAACCGCTCTTTGAAAACCGAATCTGCGCAGTTTGACGATCAACTTGCCGATTGGGTGGAGAAGTCTGAAGGGATGAGCGACGAGGAGTTCCACCAGTCTTTCAATGACCTCCGGCGTAGCCTGAACGAACTCCGGATTAGAGATCAGGCTGCGTCAACACGACAGCCCTGACCAAAGAGCTCAGTGCCTCCTGTCAGCGGAGAACACACGGTCATAGATTTTGGAGTAGAGCAGGTCCCCGTGACGTCTGATCTCATGGATGCTTTTGTGACCCCGAATGAGCGAGGCCCCCCGGTTGAGTCCTCGCTTTAATCTCAGCCCGGATACCCTTCAACGTCCGCGAGGTGAGTTCATTGGGCGCAATACTCAATTTCCCGCACCGTCGTAAACAGGAGTCTCGCAAAAGGCCCCATGTAAGCCGCATCCCTTTGTTGCTTGCCTAAAAACTCTCTGAATGAATGATCCTGCCCGATCGTAAATATACACGCCGTGAAGTCTGCTCTTTCCTGCTTTCTGCTTACCTGCCTCTCCTTCGCTGTAACGGCGGCCACCTCCATAGCAAAACCGAACATTATTTACATCCTGCTCGATGATGCAGGCTACGGCGATCTCTCCTGCTATGGGCAAAAAAAATTCCTGACCCCGAATATCGACCGCCTTGCTAGTGAAGGCATGAAATTCACGAACCACTACTCGGGTTCAACGGTATGTGCCCCAACTCGAAGCGTCATCATGTCCGGCCTCCATACGGGGCATACTCCCAGTCGGGGAAACCGGGAAATCAGGCCCGTGGGGCAATTCCCGATACCCGCTGGGACCTTCACAATTGCCGAGGCCCTCAAAAACGCTGGCTACGCCACCGGTGCCTTTGGGAAATGGGGCCTTGGGAATCCAGGATCCGAGGGCGACCCGATCCATCAGGGATTCGATCGCTTCTTTGGCTACAACTGCCAGCGAAACGCGCATACCTACTATCCCACCTGGCTTTTTGACGACCTCCGTAAAATTGAACTGGATGGGAAAACCTACGCTCACGACCTCATCATGGACAAGACCGTCGAGTGGATTGATCGCCAGCACGATAAACCCTTCTTTTGCTTTCTCCCGGTCACGATCCCGCACGCCGCCATGCATGTTCCGGAAAAATATGCGGCTCCTTTCCGCAAGAAGTTTCCGGAATTTGAAAATAAGGTCGGGCGCTACGGCAACAACAAGCCCTTCGCAAAGAATCCAGCAGCCCAATTTGCTGGAATGATGACTGCCCTTGACGAGGGGATCGGGCGGATACTTAAAACACTTGAGAGACACCAGATCGATACGAACACCATAATCCTTCTTAGTTCCGACAATGGCCCGCACAAGGAAGGCGGGCACATGCCGAAATACTTCAATTCCAGCGGAGGGCTGAGGGGTTTCAAGCGTGATCTTTACGAAGGCGGAATTCGCTGTCCCCTTCTTGTTCGCTGGCCTGGAAAGATAAAAGCTGGAACAACCAGCGACCATATCTCAGCTCATTGGGACCTCTTTCCCACCCTCTGTGAGCTGGCAGAAACGGAAACCCCAGAAGGCCTGGATGGAATGAGCTTCCTTCCAGCGCTACTTGGTGCCGAACAGAAACAACATGAATATCTCTACTGGGAATTTTTTGAGGGAGGTGGCAAGCGCGCTGTCCGCATCGGAAAGTGGAAAGCCGTTCAGAACCATGTCAACCGGGAAGGGCAGAATGCGCCCATCGAAATTTATGACCTCGAAAGCGATCGCGCAGAGACCCGCAATCTGGCTAGTCAGAATACTGAACTCATTGCCAAGGTCCGAAAAATTTTCAAGCGAGCGCATACTCCTTCTCCTCTTTGGAAATTTAATTGGGAAAAATAACAGACCCTCCCCCGTTGATGAAGATCTTGATTGCCCTTACCTCTGTCCTTCTTCTCTCCCTGCCAGCACAGGGAGCCGGTGCGGATATCCAGCTTGTCTCTGAGGTCGAGTCCGTCGAACCTGGAGTTCCCTTTACGGTTGGCCTTCATGTTCTGCCTCAAAAAAACTACCACACCTATTGGAAATATCCGGGAATTGTTGGCCTGCCTACTTCTGTCGAATGGAAGCTGCCAAAGGGATTTCATGCCGGGGAGATCTCCTGGCCTACTCCCGAGATTGTAGACATGTCGGGCCATCCCGCGCATGGATTCCGCCGCGAATTACTACTGCTTGTAGTCATCACTCCACCAAAAGAAATCCTAGCCAGTACAGTAACGATCTCAGGAGAACTGGCATGGATGGCCTGTCACAGGGAATGCCACCCGGGGTTTGCAACTCGCTCCATTGAACTCCCTGTGAATCACACTGGCAGTCCGATATATGACCGCAAGTGGGCTGCCGCCATCAAAAGGGAACGCGAGGCTTTGCCTCAGGAATGTTCCCTATGGCAAGTTTCGGTTGAATCTGAGGCTGATGCCAACCCCGTAGTGATTCGAGTCAAGCCCTCCAAAGGAGCCTCAAAAAATCCCGGCCGGGTTTACTTCTTCAGTGAGGACGGCCAGATCACGTCTGAACCTGCTCAGAGCGTACACCGTCAAAACGATGGCAGCTACCTGATCACGGGTACTCGGTCCGATTTCAGTCCGAAAGGCAGAACAACCCTCTCGGGAACTCTGGTAGCGTCTAAAGGATGGGCTGAAGGAACGCTGCTGCCTGCCTTCCGGGTCAATCCGGCCTACCCGTCGCAATAAAGCCGAGATTACTTTCCAATTCGAGCTCGGTCCCGATCCTTCTTTTTCTTTGGCTCTGGTGTAAAGGCCCCAGCCCCAGGGGAAAAGTCCCAAGGCTGCGTCTTTTCGCCAAGGCTATCGAGAAACGCACCTGCAGAGAATGCGAGATAGAATGGGCCATCTCCTTTTCGCGTACGGTTCTCGTCATAGAGTTTCCTCATGGAAGGAAGGGCAGTCCGGGCATCCTTCCCCAGCAGTTCAATGGCCCTGCAAGCCCTCAGGGCCACCCACCAATTCTCATGGGCGAGTTCCCTTATCAGGCACTCAAGGGCCGCTTTCCGACTACTCCCCTCCCGGGCAAGCCAATCCGCAGCCTCGATTCTGACTGAGGCCGAAATATCTTCCAGATAGTCAACTAGTCGATCTCTGTCCTCGTAACCTCCAGCCCGCAAGGCAAGGATCGCCCAATAACGTTCTATGGGATCATCTGATTGCAGCAGCTCGAGCGCGGTTTCAAAATCTGATCGACCGACAAGGTCTGCGGCACTCCATGCCTTTGCCAGGTCCGGCTGGTGATCACTTTTCCCACGAAGAATGTCATACAAGGGCTTCCCCTCGTTCCTCACCCAGCTCCACATCTCGTCTTCCGGAATTGCACCCGGGTCCCTCAACCTCAGGCGTTCGGACTCATAGGACCGGCGATGCGCTCGTAGAGCATCCTGCTGCTCCACAGTCATCACGCCCTTCATTAGATTAACCAGGTTATGTGGATCCGAATCACAATCATAAAAAGCCTCGGCCGGCTTTCCAGGCCCCGCGTAATCCATCTGCACCTTGTTCAATGTCTGGGGCGCCTCCTCAGCAAGACGGGTGATCTCCTGCCGAGTTACGCCGAGATCGGAAAATACACTGGGCTGATTATGGCTTAAATATGGATGATAATTCCGAACATAAAGATACTTTCTGCTCCGCAGCGAGCGGGCGCATTCAAAGACCTCGTCAACCCGGTCCCTGCACCCGTAAACGTATTCAGGCTCTGGATCACGGTTCCGCCCCAGAAACCTCCTCCCCTGCATATAATCCTTTTTACCGAGTTCCGCCAGGTTCAGCACCGTCGCAGGGAAATCTACAAAGCTCACGAGTTCCTCATTCACCGTCCCGGGAGGAGAAGGAGCGAGATGCTGGTAGCATCTGGGGAAGCGCACCATGAGCGCTACCCGCATTCCGGAGTCGTACAGCATCCTTTTCCCCCTCGGCATCCCAGTGCCGTGATCCGAGTAAAAGAACACAATTGTATTATCCGCGTACCCATCCTCTTTAAGCTCTTTCAGTAGTCGCCCCGTGTTTTTGTCCATCACGGTCACGCAGTCATACATCCGCGCCCATTCCTTCCTAATCGATGGCGTGTCCGGGTAGTATGGAGGCAAGGGAACTTTCCCCGGGTCATGAATCTCGTCCTCGGAAAGATGAGACTGTACCTCCCTTTTAAATACTTCGTGGGGCCAGACCGTCGTCCGGGACTGATGAGTAGTCATGTCATTGAACACAGAAAAAAAGGCCTGACCTTTTCTGCGCTGATCACTCCGCCAGTGAGCCTCACCACTGGACTCATTCCACGCCTCGGCAATCAACCGCTGGGTCGCGCCATTATTATAATCCGTCTTTACGTTGTTACTCGTGAAGTAGCCCGCCCCCCGCAGGTAGCTGGGAAAGGCCTTCACCCGGTCCGGAATCGGAAAGGCCGATCGCATCTGGTGCGCCCCCAGACTGACCGTCGTCACTCCCGTGATCAGGCAGGCCCGCGAAGGGGAGCAGACTGGTGCTGCCGCGAAAGCGCGGGTGTAACGCACGCTCTCCTCCGCAAACCGGTCCAAGTGTGGAGTAGTAGAGAACTCATCGCCATAGCATCCCAGATAGGGACTCATGTCCTCCGCTGTAATCCATAGAATATTTGGATCCAGCCTGCGGGCCCTGATGTTGCGAAAGCGAACGGTCCCTCCCTTGCCGTGATGCTGTATCCCGAAGTAGCCTCCCAGCTGCCGCTCTTCGTATAATTCTGCAATCAGAGTTCCGTTAAGGTATGTCCGCACCAGAGAACCCCGGGCCACGACCCGGAAATGATTCCAATCTCTTTCTTTCAACAGACCTTTGATCTTTTTCTGGTAATCCGGATTCTGGTCTTTCGTCGGGTAAAGCCATCCCCCCAGACCAATACCATAGATACTCGCCGGCCTTTGCAGATCGATCTCACACTGATACCCCTTTGGCTTGCCTGAATTACCCGAGCAACGATAGGCAAAGCCGGAGTTGAAATTCACCTCCCGGGCATCCACTGGAAGGAGAACCTCAAGCTCTGCCTCGAAATCGCGCATGGCGATGTCCGTAGTAACCCAGCAATTGGTTTTCGAGAGCAGCTCCAAAGCCCCATCCTTCACTTCGAAGCGTAAAACCTTGCTTCGGGGGGTCCAGCCCTCGGTAGTCTCTCCATCAAAGAGGTCAACCCACTCCGCTGCGAAAACGGATGAGAATACGGAAAGAATGGAAATGCACAAAATTGCCGCTCCTGATCGAGTTATCTTACTCACTCCTTTCGTGTACGCCTTCAGTGGCATCGAGAAAAGGCAATCTCCTAAAATTCGACTCGCCATTCAATATATAGCTTTGTCAGCCTCATAAGACCCCAGTTCACCATGCGATTGTCCACTTTTCTGCTATTAAGCCTCTCTCTCCTTTTACCGGTCTCGGCGCAAAAGAAAAAAGAGAGACCGGCCAGCAGCTCCGGCAAATCCTCCGACCTGTCACAGTATTACATCAATCTGAAAACCTCTCCCCGGTCACAACAGACCCAGCCTGTTGTGACCTCCCTGCCCCTCAAATTGATGAAGGGGGACCGGATCGCACTCATCGGAAGTGGAGTTCTTGATAACGCTCGGCATTACGGTTTTTTTGAAACCCTGCTTCACCAACGTCATCCCCGGCATGAACTCAGCGTAAGGAATTTGTCCTGGCCTGCAGACGAGGTCGATCTCCAGCCAAGACCTGCAAACTTTGGTGACCTCGACCAGCACCTCACCTACTACCGGACCGATGTCATTTTTGCTGCCTTTGGCTACAACGAGTCGTTTGCAGGTAGCGAGGGACTGCCGGCCTTCAAGGCTCGGTTCAACGCATTTTTATCCCAAATCAAGTCCCGGGCGTACAACGGAAAAAGTGGAGCTCGAATCATTGTTCTGTCTCCCATCGCTAATGAGGACGTCCCCGGCGTAGCAGCAGGTGAGCGTAATAATGAAAACCTGAAACTCTATACTGCGGCTATGTCTGAAATCGCTGCAAAGAATGCAGTGGCGTTCGTCGACGTTTTTGGCGCAACTGCCTTGGCCATGGCAGAAGGGGAAAACGACCTGACTACCAACGGAAACCAATTGAACCAAAACGGGCAGCTACTACTTGCAAAAACACTCTACCGCCAACTTTTTGGAGAGACCGCTCCCGAGGCAAATGAAGCCATTAGAGAGCTGGTGGTGGACAAGTCCAACCAGTTTTTCCACCGCTACCGCCCACTGAATACATTCTATTATACCGGTGGCCGCAACAAGAGGTATGGCTACATCGACTTCTTGCCGGCCATGAGAAACTTTGACCTTATGGTGGCAAATCGTAACGAGGCCATCTGGAGAGTGGCTCAGGGTCAGAATGGGATTGTAAATGATTCCAACCTCCCCGCATTAGAGCAAGCCGCTAAGGGTCGTGGAGCGAATAAATGGCTTTCACCCAAGGATGAGCTTGCCGCCTTCCAGATCGACAAACGGTTTGAAGTGAACTGCTTTGCCTCCGAAGAGCAATTTCCGGACCTAGCTTGCCCAATTCAAATGCGCTGGGATGCCCGAGGCAGGCTATGGGTTTCCTGTTCAACAACCTATCCCCACCTATATCCCGGCAAAAAACCCAATGATAAGATTATTATCCTGGAAGACCTCGATGGAGACGGCAAGGCAGACAAGTCGACAGTTTTTGCAGACAACCTGGAAATTCCCCTCTCCTTCGTTCTCGGGAGAAATGGCGTGTATGTCTCCGAGGAGCCTCATTTGATCTACCTTGCCGATACGAATGGAGATGACAAAGCGGACCACCGCGAAATCGTATTGACCGGATTCGGCTGTGAAGACTCTCACCACGCTCTCCATGACTTCGTGTGGACTCCAGATGGGGATCTCATGTTCCGGGAGTCCATTTTTCATAACTCGCAGGTAGAGACCGCATACGGCCCTGTTCGAGCCAAAAACAGCTCGTGGTTTCGATTCCGGCCGGAGTCACACAGGCTTACTGCATTTGGTGGGTATCCTAACACCAATCCGTGGGGTGTTACCTTTGATGATTGGGGGCAGCACGTGGCAAGTCATCCGATATTCGCCACCGCCTTTCATTCCACCAACGCTCCTTACCCCTCACAGCACCCCAGAGCCAATGGCATACCTGCCTACTCCGGAGTCTGTGGCCAGGAATTTGTCGATTTTCCCTTCTGGCCGCAGGACATGCAGGGAGGATATGTAAAGGTCCGATATAAGCCCACCAACCGAGTTGAGTTTCACCGATGGACTGAAAGTGGGGACCATTTCCGTGAACAGTTTCAGTTCAACCTGATTTTTTCTACAAACCTTTCGTTTATTCCGGTGGACATTCGTTTCGGCCCCAGAGGGGCCTTGTACATCTGTGACTGGTATAACCCCATAAAGGGGCACGCTCAATATTCACTGAGGGATCCAAGGCGTGATCGTAAATCAGGCCGCATCTGGCGCATCGTTCCAAAAGGGGCAAAACTACAGGAGCCCCCTCGGATCGCAGGTGCTCCGACCCTCTCTCTTCTCGAGCTTTTGAAATGCCAGGAATACCGCTACCGCTACTGGGCCAAGCGGGAACTGCGCGACAGGCCTCAGCAGGAGGTCGAAGACAAGCTGACTTCGTGGGTACACAAACTGGACCGCAAGGGGCACCGGTTCCGCCACCATCAGATCGAAGCCCTATGGACCTACAGAGGGATTGGATCCGCGAATCCCAAGCTGCTCCTGGAGCTCCTGAACTGTGACCTTCATCATGCGCGCGCTGCTGCGACGCGCCAATTACGCTATGCTGATTGTGGATTAAGCAGCAAGGAGAGAGACCACCAGCTCCTTCTTAGATCAAAAGATGAAAATGAGCTAGTGCGTTTGGAAGCAGTGACTGCCGCCACCTACATCGCTACCCCGCAGGCATTCCAAGCAGTATTAGCTGCAATACAACGGCCCCGGGAAGCGCATCTTGATTACGCGATCAGGACCGCCCTGGGCTCGGAATCTCTCCTTCCTTTCTGGCGTGAGACCACACCCCTGACGATAGAACAGTTCATGGCAGCTTTTAATCTTAGCTCTCAAACAAAGGCTGGAAGTTCTACCCTCAACGCAAAAGACGCCGCTTTCGACTCTCAGGCAAATCTTGCAGAGATCAAGATCAGCTGCATCACCGGCAGACTTCTCTTCAGCAAGAAGAGGTTCGAGGTCGAAGCAGGGCAAGCCGTCAAGCTGGTGTTCACGAATCCAGACGCAACGCCTCATAATCTTCTGGTTCTCCAATCCGGAACTCCCGTCGAGAGTGTGGGGCTGGCTGCGAATGAGATGGCAAAAAGTCCGGAAGGGGCAAAAAACAACTTTGTTCCTGACGATGACCGGATTCTGCACTCCACAAAGATGCTCGGACCAAACTCCTCCGAGACACTGCGCTTCCTTGCACCTGAGCAGCCCGGCACCTACCCCTTTCTCTGCACCTTCCCGGGACACTGGGTCCTGATGAAAGGTGAGATGATCGTCAAATAGCTTTAATGCTCCTCTTAAAAAACATGAAAATTTTGATTCTGCTTACCACGATCTCCTTTCTCCTGGCCGCTGCCAACGTTCAGGCAGGCCCAAATTTTGTTTTTATTCTCGCTGATGATATGGGCTACGGCGATGTGTCCCACGCCGGAGGAAAGATCTCCACTCCCAATCTTGACAAGCTTCGTGCGCAGGGAATGCGCTTCACCGATGCTCACACTACCTCCTCTGTGTGCACACCAACCCGATACGGAATCCTGACCGGTCGATACAACTGGCGCTCCCGACTGAAAAAAGGCGTCCTCTTCCCCCCAGATCGCTCGATCATGGATCCGGCGCGAAAAACAATTGCGGGCTTTCTCAAAGACCGGGGATATCGCACATGCGTCGTTGGAAAATGGCATCTGGGTTTGAATTGGCATATGCTGCCAAGGCCTGCAAAAGCGGCCACTGGGCCAACCAAAGGCACCTGCTGGAATATCGACTTTTCCCAGCCTCCGCAACAGGGACCGCTGAAGCTCGGATTCACCGAAGACTTTTTGTTTCCCGCCTCGCTCGACATGGCCCCCTACCTTTACCTGCGCAATGACAGAGTCACTGCAATCCCGACGGTCAGTAAGGGGTGGAATCGACAAGGGCCTGCCACCCCCGACTTTGAAGCAAAGAACTGCCTTATTGATTTTGCGCGAGAATCGCGATCCTTCATCAAGTCGGCGGCGGCGAGCGACTCTTCTTTCTTTCTCTATTTACCACTGACCAGCCCCCACACCCCGATAGTGCCCTCAAAAAAATGGCAGGGTAAATCTCCACTCGGACCTTATGGAGACTTCGTGATGGAAACGGACTGGGTCGTCGGACAGGTTATGCAGGAACTGGCGGAGCAAAAAGTCACTGAGGATACAGTCCTCCTCTTTACCACCGACAACGGATGCTCTCCTGCGGCGGGCATTCCAAAACTTATCTCCCAGGGACACAGGCCCAATGGAGACTGGCGCGGTCACAAGGCTGACATTTACGAAGGCGGTCACCGGGTTCCTTTTCTTGTCCAGTGGCCCGCCCAGGTACCCGCAGGAAGCTCCTGCGATCTGACAGTGTGCACCACGGACTATTTCGCAACGGTAGCCGATATTCTCGGGGTTCGAGGACGCCAGTTCCCTCAAAATGCAGCAGAGGATTCTTTCTCTTTCCTGGCAGCTCTGGGCAACCCTGACCTGCAAACCCCAACTCGACCCTATACCATTCACCACTCCATTAATGGCTCCTTTGCCATTCGTAAGGGTCCATGGAAGCTCTGCCTCTGCCCCGGCTCAGGAGGTTGGTCCTCTCCCAGACCGGCAAAGGCCCTCAAGGACAAGTCCCTTCCTCCCATTCAATTATTCAACCTTGCTAACGATCCCGCAGAAACCACGAACCTGCAGGCAGGGCACCCAGATATTGTACAAGATCTTGTGGAGGACCTCCACCACGCCATTCAAGCAGGGCGATCAAATTCGGGCGCTCCTCGTTCCAACGAGGGCTGGCCCAAAACCTTTCCGCAGGCAGTCCTCAACCTCTTCCCGCAATTGGCGGGGGAGTAACATAGCTCAGGAGATCCGCTTTTCTACAAATCGAAAGCGCTCATCATAAGCTCCACCGTTATGCTTCAAGCAGCAGGTATAGCAGGCTGACGTTCCCCTCATCCTCCGAACTCGATCAAATACTGCCCAGCAACCAGGGCAGAAATAGCGCCATTTCCTCCGTATGGTTCGCGTTGGAAGAGGAAGGTTGTGTCCTGCTTTCTCTCCGGGAATTCCCAGATCACAGCACGCCCTGCGCCATTCCGGACCATGGGGCTTTATTCGCCCCCGGCCTGCTCGCTCATAAGCTACCAAATGCGCCAATTCGTGTAGAAATGTACGCTCTGTTTCATCCTGCGATATAGCCTGCAGGGCAGGGTTCAATTCCACCACAGCATCGGGCCATGTCGCCCGCCCTGCTGTCGACCTCATTCGAGCGTTCCACCTGACGGCAACCTTATGCGCGAGCGAGTTAAGCCCCAATGCGAGACAAATTCTCCCAGCCCTATTCGTGAGCTCAAGATCCTTCCCGGGTGGCCGTAGTTGCTTCCGCCCCTCCTGCTTCTCTCCCTCTGTGAAGGAAAGCTGCAACTGTAGAATGGCCTCTTCCACCCCCGCACTATCGGTGAACCATGCAGAGAATTCAAGAGGAGACCCCGGATGTTGTCCGTAATTTACGGATGTAACATCCTAACGGATGGGCGCTGAGGAGCAGCCAAATCTCCGGGTAATTCGTAGGAACCGGTCAGGATGAGGTGGCTATCGCCTTGCAGGTGCCTTCCAGTCGGCCGCCTTGACGGGCTGAGCCAGCTTGGGGAACTCCTTTCCCTTTTCTGGGAGGCGAACTGAAATCGGCCCTCCCTCACAGACTGCTACCACGAGTAGCCCTGTCCGCTTCAGAGATGAAAGATACTCCTCCGTTAACGGAACACGTCCCGTCGCCTGATCAAGAGTTACGGGAAGCAGGCGGATCCATGATGCATTCCTGGCATAGAAGTCCCGCCACGAGACCAACTTTCCCCTTCGCTCACTGTCTACCCGGGATTTGAAGCGGGAAGGCGTAAGCAACACCGATCCCCGAGGCAAAATAGTCCAGCTCGAGGAACTACTGACGATCGTTGACCGGGCCACCAGACTTTCCCGACGTTTTTCCAACTGTGAAGACACCTCCAGATTCACTTCTTTAGTTCTGGGCTGCTCGATGTCCGCAAGCCTGACCTTTCGTATTTTCAGACCTGGATCACGAGGCC
>CEWH01029254.1_pt1 | contig 15810 bp, 8 predicted proteins | sample 531231 | NCBI WGS metagenome assembly CEWH01 (sample SAMEA2622316, study PRJEB7988) | marine metagenome | biome: marine biome (ENVO:00000447); feature: surface water layer (ENVO:00002042); material: "saline water (ENVO:00002010), including plankton (ENVO:xxxxxxxx)" | depth 5 m | reverse complement strand
GGGTGTCCTGCCCGAAGGAAAAGTTTACGAAACGCCAGTGACCGCCTATGACCTCACCGCCACCATTGCTGCCGCTGGAGGGGCCGCCGCCTACCCTGACAAGCCTTTTGACGGAGTGGACCTAATCCCCGCCCTGAACGGAACTGAAGAGTTGTCCAGCGATCGCCCCCTCTTCTTCCGCCGCCGGAACATTACCGTGCACCGCGGTGAAAACAGCATCCGACAGTCAGCAGTCCGTCGGGGCGATTGGAAATATCTGCGCACCTACAAACCAGTCGGATCAAATCGCTACCAGCAGGCCCTTTACGATCTAAAGGACGACATTGCCGAGGAGAACAATCTGGCAGAGTCCAATCCGGAAATGCTTAAAACACTCAGTGAACTCCTTGAGCAATGGGAAGAGGAAGTGGACGCTACAGGCCTTGCCTTTGAAGACGTGCCCCGACCGCAGAAGGGAGCGAAGTGACGGATCAATTCCAACCCATTCACCATCAAAGGAAAAACTCATTCAACTCGCTATAACTTTGGCTAGGCCTGTTCCCGCAAGCAGCAAGCAAGTTTGTGGATGAGTAGGGACAAAGGAGCAGAAGGTAAAGGCGCGGTTCGGAGACAATTATTCTGACCTTCCCTGTTCTTGCCTTCGCACTCCAATAGGCTCATTCTTATTATTGCTTTTGGCTTCTGAGCCTTGTGACCCGGTCTTTCTCTAGCAAAATGACATTGAATCCTTCCATCCGATCAAGTGCAACAGTCATCGCCTTCGCAAGCGCGGTGTGGCTACTTATTTCGGCAGCACCCGCGCGCGCAGAAAACAGCCCTCGCTTCGCTCCAGAGGAGGCTGCCGAGGCAGTTGATTCAAGAATTGCCGGAAAATCAAATTTGACGGATTGGATGGTTTACACGGACGTTCCTCACGTGTTTTCAGAGGATGAAAATCCCTGGAAGCGAAGCGGCAATTGCTGGGGATCAGACCTTGATCTGACTGGCGTGTCACCCTTCAACGATCCGGCACCCTACGGGCACGGCTTTGGAATGGCGCAAGCGGTCACCGTGCTCAGTCCTTGGCATGTGATCGGTTCGTCACACAGCTTCCCCAACGTAGGAGAATACCTTGTCCTGATCGACAAAGATGACAATGTTATCACTCCCAAGCCGGTCATTATCGCCTCCTATCACTTCAAAGCTTCGGGCACCGTCTACCCCGATATTTCCATCGCTCTGCTGGATTCTCCTTTGCCCGACTCCATCACTCCAGTCAAGGTGCTGCCAGACGATTGGAAAACCTACCTTGGCAATCCGAGGGGATTGCCGCTTTTAGCGTTCGACATCCATGAACGCGCGATCGTCACTGAAATTAGCGCTTTTGATTACGAGCATGAGCCGGGCATTTTCCGTAACTTTATGCAAGCCCCCTCCGATCGGCAGCGACGAGAATTCTATAAAGAGGTAGAAGCTAACGATTCCGCCAACCCCGTCTTTCTAATCCTGGACAATCAACTGGTTCTCATCAACCTCATGTCTTCGGGAGGTCCCGGTGCCGGCACCTCCCTTGTCAGGCATAAGCAGCAGATCAATGAAGTCATGAGTGAACTCTTCGATGAAAACTATCCTGACAAAGCCGGGAGGTCGCCGACTCTCACAGAATTGGATATGTCCAGTATCTACACCCCAATTCAGTAAACTTTAAAGAGGGTAAAGAGGTCGGTAGAGAATGGTGCTGCTTCGATGATGGATAAAGCGCCCTGTTGAACAGCAGGATTGCCTGAAACAGCGATCAAAAAGTCAAGACTGTCACCCGGATTGAAGTCGAATAATAAAAGTTTCACCGGGGCATGACGCGATCATGCATTAAGTATAACGGCAGAATTTCCGACTAGTTGTGATTGAAGTATTAGTGACAAAATGGCTACCTATGCTGCCAGTCACTTTCCACCTCCCTTAACTATGAAATCACTCGTCAAATCTCTGGTCGCCGTTCTCTTTGGCGGAGTCATGCTTCAGGCGACTGAAGCCAAACCTCCCAACGTCGTCCTAATTCTATCCGACGATCACAGCTACACTGATTACGGCTTCATGGGGCACCCCCACATTGAGACGCCTCATCTCGATCAACTCGCGTCAGAGAGTGCGCTTTTCAAGCGTGGCTATGTCCCAACTGCCCTCTGTCGTCCTGCCCTGATGACGCTTGCGACCGGACTCTACTCTCACCAGAACAGGATCACAGGCAACGATCCTGCAGCGACGCCCGAAAATAAGGCTCACGCCGAAAAAGCCGGCAAAAGCGCCAGAGAGTTACTCATCTCCAACGTCGATAGGATCGGTACCGTCGCCAAATGGCTCGGTGAGAAAGGTTATGTCAGCCACCAGAGCGGCAAGTGGTGGGAAGGTTCCTACCAGCGCGGTGGTTTCACTGAGGGCATGACTCGTGGTTATCCCGACAAGGGTGGCCGCCACGGGGACGACGGTCTCAAGATCGGGCGCCAGGGAATGGAACCGATCTTCGACTTCATCGACCGCTCCGTCGAAGGCGAAAAACCTTTCTTTGTATGGTATGCCCCCTTCCTTCCTCACACCCCGCATGATCCGACCGAAGAACTGGCAGCCAAGTACGAGGCCAAGGGCGTTCACGAACGCGTCGCCAAGTACTACGCCAACGTCGAGCGCCTCGACGACACCGTGGGACTCTTGATGGAGAAACTTGATGACGCGGGTATCGCCCAAGATACCCTCGTTATTTACGTGACTGACAACGGCTGGATTCAGGCCGAGACCGGCAGCTACGCGGAACGCTCCAAGCGCAGCCCCAACGAAGGAGGCACGCGCAACCCTATTATGTTCCGCTGGCCAGGCACTATTCCCGCTGCGGACCGCCCCGAGCTTTCCACCTCGCTGGATATCGTCCCCACTATCCTGGCGGCTGCCGGTGCCGACGCGCCACACGATTTCCCCGGACTCAACGTGCTCTCTGAACTGAAGAGCGGTGACGCCATCGATCGCGACACCATTTACGGCGAGTCGTTTGCTCACGACATTGCCGACATCAAAAATCCTCAAGCGTCCCTGCTCTACCGCTGGGTCATCAAGGGCAACGAAAAGCTGCTGCTGACCTACGACGGCGCACCGGGTAAAATGAAATACCCGCCAAGCGGTGGCGAAGCTCAACTCTACAACCTCAAAAAGGACCCCAACGAAGCCACTAACCTGGCCGCCAACCAACCCGAAAAGGTCGAGGCTCTCAGCGCTCTGCTTGAGGAATGGTATCTGGCTGACCAACGCCAGGTCGGAAAAGTCACAGAGGTCACTCCAAAAGAAAGAACCCCCAGGAAAGCCAAGGGCAACCCAAAGGGAAAGGGTAACGGGGCAGCCGCCAAGGAACAAGCAGCTGCCCCTGACAAGAACGTCGACCGCCCCAACATCCTTCTGCTCTACGCAGACGACCAGCGCGACCACACCCTCGGTTGCGCAGGACATCCCATCGTCAAGACCCCGAACATCGATCGCCTCGCCGACGAAGGGGTGCGCTTCGAGAACGCTTTTGTTTCCACCTCCACCTGCTGGGTGGGCCGGTCCTGCCTCTTCACCAGCACCTACGAGCGTCGGCACCTCTACCGGGCCAAGCCGGGTCCGCTCGATCCGGAACTCTGCGCAACTTCCTTCTTCGCTGTGTTAAAGGATGCTGGCTACCGAACCGGCCACCTTGGCAAGGAACACGTCACCATCGACGGCGAATCCGCCGCTCAGATGTGGGATGTGCGGGAGGGGATCGGACGCAGGCCCTACTTCAAAGAGATGGAGGACGGCAGCACGCGTCACGAAACGCAGATTCTCGGCGACTGGGGCATCGACTTCATCAAGGAGCAACCCAAGGAACAGCCCTTCTGCCTCCAGATCAGCTTCAATGCCACCCACGCCGAGGACGGTGACAAGCGCCCCGGCATCGGTCACTTCCCCTGGCCCAAGGTAACCGACGGGATGTATGAGGATCAGGAAATGCCCCTGCCGCCGCTCAATGATCCGGCGATCTACGAGGCACAGCCCCAATTCCTCAAGGAATCCATCAATCGTCAGCGCTTCTTCTGGCGCTGGGACACGCCGGAGAAATACCAGACTAACATGCGGGCCTACTTCCGTATGGTCAGTGGCATCGACCATGTCGTCGGCCGCCTCGTCGAGCAGCTTGAAGGACAGGGCCTCGCCGATAACACCATCATCGTTTACACCGCTGACAACGGTTACTACCTCGGTGATCGCGGTTTCGCCGGCAAGTGGACCCACTACGATCAGTCGCTGCGCGTCCCACTCGTGGTCTACGATCCCCGCCTACCCAAGGCCAAGCAGGGACGCGTTCTCTCGGAGATGGCGTTGAACAGCGATGTCGGTACCTCCCTCATCGAACTGGCCGGTCTCCCCACCCCTGACACTCACACCGGTCGCAGCCTCGCTCCGCTCCTTCGCGGCGATAAGGTGAGTGACTGGCGCACCGACTTTCTCTGCGAGTTCCTCGCGGTTCCCGGAAGTATTCCCCGCTGGGAAGGCGTTCGAGGCCGGCACATGAGCTACGCGCGCTACTTCCTCGACGGCACCGATAAAGCGCCTCAGGAATTCCTTTACGACCTGCAGAAAGATCCTGACCAACTGGTCAATCTTGCTGATGCTGAGGAAGAGCATCCCCACCTCAAGCGCATGCGCAAACGTACCGATGCGCTGGTCGCGCAAAACGGCCCGGCGATGAAAGATGTTGGGCCGGTGCAACGGCCTTCCGGAAGAACCAAGAAGAAGCCAGCCGCTTCTCCCGAAAAAGCCGATTCACCTCGTGCCAAAGCCAAGGCAAAAGTAAACGCCACTGCAGAAGCCGCAAAGAGCAAAAATGCTAACGAGCAACCCGACGTCGTTTTCATCATCGTCGATGACCTCAACGACTACCTAGGCTACCTCGGCGGACACCCCAACGCAATTTCGCCCAACATCGACGCCCTGGCTGAGAGCGGCATGGCCTTCCACCACGCCTACTGCAACTCCCCGCAGTGTCGCCCCTCGCGTACCAGCCTAAACCACGGGGTCTACGCCTCGAATACCGGGACCTACTTCAACGCCAAATTCAAGGAAGAGACGAAGATCGAGACGCCCACGATGCAGCAGTTCTTCATGGAGAATGGCTACCGCGTCGCCAGCGGCGGCAAGGTGTTCCACGGCAATCCCGGCAAGCACGGCGATTCTCTCCTTGCGCGCCCGAAGGATCCAAAGCCTCCGAAAGGCGAAGACACCTTCAACGCCTACGGTTCTCCGGCTGACGGTTATGCCCTCGAAGCCACGGACGAAGAGATGAGCGACTACAAAGTCGCCAGTTGGGCTATCGATGAGTGGAACGCAGAAACCGACAAGCCGCTCTTCATGTCGGTCGGCTTTTTTCGCCCGCATCGCCCGCTCCAGGTGCCGGCGCCCTGGTTCAACAAATTTCCCATTGATTCCATCCAACTCCCCGCAGAACCCACCGAAGGCGATGATTGGGATGACATGCCGGAATTCGCCCGCAAGCTGGCTCGTTCCCACGCCCACAAGAACATGCACAACGGTCTCAGTGACCACGAGGACATCGTCAAACGCGAACTCTGGCACGAAACGCTCCAGGCTTACCTCGCATCCGTCGCATTCGTTGACGCCCAGATTGGACGCTTTCTCGAAGAATTGGAGAACAACCCTCGCGGTCGCGACACCGTCGTCATGCTGACAAGTGACCACGGCTGGCACCTTGGAGAGAAGAAACACTGGTGCAAAGGTGCCATCTGGGAGCAGACTTTGAAGGTGCCCTTCATTGTCCGGGCACCCGGCGCAGAGGCCGGAGCCGTCAATCTTGAGCCCGTCAGCCTCATTGATGTCTATCCCTCTCTCGTAGATCTCGCCGGTCTGGAGGTTCCGGACTTCCTCGATGGAAATTCCATCAAGCCCCAGCTCTACGATCCCAAGGCTGAACGTGCTCCCGCCATTTCCTTCTACGGTGAGGCCAACACCTCGATCCGATCCAGAGACTGGCGCTACATCCGCTACGAGGACGGCTCCGAGGAACTCTATCATCACCAAGAGGATCCCAACGAATGGACTAACGAAGCCGACAATCCTGAGCATGCTTCAATCAAGAAAGAGCTGTCCAAGTTCATTCCGAAAAACCCTCATCCAGGCGTCAAGGTTCAAGAGTGGTTTGATAAATATCAGCCCTGAATTCGCCGACGATTTCGCACGGCCTCACTTAATTATGAAATCATTCACCCTCTCAATCGGGGCACTCCTTCTGATGGGGGCGCTGCCGCTTCACGCCGAAGAAGCCAAACCTAACGTGCTCATGATCAGCATTGATGACCTCAATGACTGGACAGGCTATCTCGGCGGCTACCCCTCGGTGAGCACGCCTCATCTCGATGCACTTGCTGAACAGGGAAGGATTTTCTCGAACGCTCATTGTGCGATCCCGGTCTGCTCTTCATCACGCGTCAGTGTCATGTCAGGGCTCGCTGCCACCACCCACGGCAGCTACGAGATCGGACCGTCTTACCAGCAACTTCCGACCCTGGACGGGGCCCCCACCCTGCATCGCTACTTCAAAGACAACGGCTACACCACCATCACCGGCGGCAAGGTCCTCCACCACGGTTTTGGTGATCGCCTCAAAGAGGACATCGATCTCGATCTTGGTCGTCCCAAAACAGCCCGCCCGGAGGGTGGCCCTGTCAGTCTCCCCGAAGGCTGGAGTAGAGCCTGGGACTGGGGCCAGTTCCCCGAGAACGATGCCGACATGGGCGACTACCAGCTCGCCAACGATGCGGCGAAGGTAATCAAGGAGAAACACGACCAACCCTTCTTCATGTCGGTGGGATTTTACCGCCCACATGTTCCTCTCCTCGTTCCACCGAAGTGGTTTGACCTCTACGACGTCGAAGCGATTCCGCTTCCCAAGAGCCCAGAGTCTGACCTGACAGACCTCCCACCCAACTTCCGCAGTATCAATGACTACGCCGTCGCGCCCAAGCACTCCGAAGTCGTCGCCAGTGGCAAGCAGCGCAGCCTCACTCAAGCCTACCTCGCATCCATCAGCTTCGTGGACCATTGTGTCGGCATCGTAATGGACGCGCTCGAAAACAGCCCTCACGCCGACAACACCATCGTAATACTCTGGAGCGATCACGGTTTCCACCTCGGTGAAAAGCATCACTGGGCCAAGCGCACCCTCTGGGAGGAATCGACCCGTGTGCCGCTGCTCTTTGCCGGTCCCGGCATTGAGCCTGGTGACGCCTGCGTCGAGCCCGCCAGCCTTATCGATATCTACCCCACTCTGATCGAACTGTGCGAACTGCCCGAGCATGACTCGCTCGACGGCATTTCCCTGACGCCACAGCTCGAAGATCCCACGACGGAACGCGACGAGCCGGCCATCATCTCCTCTTACTACGGCAATCACGCTGCCCGGACCCGAGATTGGCGCCTCGTCGTCTACGAAGACGGAGCCAAGGAGCTCTACAACCACCGCAATGATCCTGAGGAATACACCAACCTAGCCAATGATCCCGGTCACCAGAGAATTCTCGAAGAGCTGATGGCGTGGATTCCGACCGAAGGCAAGCCCGAGTTCCGTGTGCCTTCCGAGCGTTTGAAAGGCCGGGGCAATGAGAGAAAGTGAGATCATACACTCCCGAGTAGACTTCCAATAAGAGGGCAAATTAAATCGATAAAGCGCTATTGCCGATAACCTTCTTCTAACGTTTATTAAATTCCCCGCGATTTGCACGATTCATTCAAGCCAACTGAACTCTTGTGAACGCGAAACAGTATCGGTAAAATTATTAATAAAATACTGACGCTCCATAAGAACCCCAGCGCGTATCACAAAACAACATGAAATCACTTATTCTTCTTATTACCGGAATCGCTTTTTCCTTTTCGTTTGTAGGCCTTGAAAAGGCAGCAGCACACTGTCAGGTGCCATGCGGTATCTTCTCCGACGAGGTCGAATTCGAAAAGATGCTAGAAGCCCAAACCACAATCGCAAAAGCCAACGTCGAGATGGCTAAGCTGATCGATAACAACTCCCCTCTGGCGGCAAATCAGGCAACCCGCTGGATCTTGACCAAGGAAAATCACTGCAAGAAACTCATCACGACGGTGGCAGAGTATTTCATGGCGCAGCGAATCAAGCCTGACGTCGAGAATTATGAAGCACAACTTCTCGCAGCGCACGCCCTGATGCGCGCAGCGATGAAAGCGAAGCAAGACCCGAGCGACGAAGTCGCTGAGGCTGTAAAAACTGCGATTCTTGACCTCTACCGGGCCTACGAGGGCAAGGAGCCCAATTTTCACGAGCATTGATCGCTACAACGTTTTAGAACTCAACCATGGCCCGGTCGCGAAAGCGTCCGGGCTTTTTTGTCACCTCTTAACTGTGGTCGGTTTCGGAAGATGATTCCTCGGATCCCGTCTCATTGAATAGAGCACCGATCAAGGATTCTTTCGCTTCCCGGTGACGCGCTCGTAATCAATTTTAGCCCCCCTTTGGGGATAACTATCCAGTGCAGATTGAAGGCGCTCACGCACTGCTCTCAACTCCTCAACGTCGCCTAGGACATTCATTTCTCTCACATCATCGATTACGTCAAAGAAGCGACCGTCACGATAGAGTTTGTAGCGCTTGTCACGAGCCCAAGCGACTTCCCAGTGCGAATACATCATGTCGAACTTCTGTGAGAAGGGGCGAGGAAAATAATAGCCATAGATCCACTCACGTTGCTTCCCATCTCTTCCGAGGCATTGCGGCCAGAAGCTCCACCCATCCCCTTCCGAAATTTCTTTCGGGGGTAGTCCTGCTGCTTCAACAATGGTTGGAAAAATATCGGAAAAACAGGTCAAGTCTTCACTCACTTGACCGGGTTCGATACGACCAGGAAAGTTCATGATCAGGGGAACCTTGGTGCCATGGTCATGCGTGAAGCCTTTGCCTCCGTTAAGCTCGTCCCCAAAGAAGTCGATCTTCAGTTTAGAGTTCGTGCCATTGTCCGCTGTGAAGATCATCAACGTATTCTCCCGCAGTCCGAGTTCGCTCAGGGTATCCTCGATCCGACCGACGCAATGGTCCATGTAGGCGACCATGTCGATAAAATTCTGCTTCGCATCTTTGCTCTGGCGATCCTTGCTGCGCGGCGTTGGGTCAAAAGGATTATGTGGGAGGTTCATCGGATAGTAAGCGAGGAATGGCTTACTCTGATTGGTTTTAATGAAGTCGATCAGGTAATCCGCGATGATGGTTGAGCCATAGTCATTCTCACCGTAATTAACGACCTCGCCGTCGTGCATTAGCGAAGGCCTCCAATAACGGGACCGCTCCGTCCCGGGAATATTCCAGACGCAATGCCGATCGAAACCCGCCTCTTCGGGCGAGATGCCGTCATCGGGAGTCATCAACTGCCACTTTCCGGCCACGGCTGTAACATAACCCTGGTCCTTAAAATAGTTGGCGAAGGTCGGCTCACCCTTGGGGAAGACCCCAAAATCGACATAGTTGAAGACATTCGACTTCCCGGTCATCAAGTTCACTCGACTAGGCGTGCAAAGCGGCGTCGAATGGCAATGATCAAAGCGCATGCCACCGGCGGCGAGCGCATCTAGTCGTGGCGTTGAGAACTCTTCGCTACCGTAGGCGCTGAAACACTCATAGCCGACGTCATCGGCCATAATGAGGATGATATTAGGTTTTGAAACATCCTTGGCAGAAATTCCACTTAATGAGGCCGCACTTAAAAGAAGGATCGTTATGAGGTGTCTAATTTGTGAGTCCATGTGTCTTGTCATTATTTTCGCTTCCCGCGTGGGGAAGCTTGAATTGAGAATGGCACCGTTATGTCCAGAGTTTTTCCCGAGTAATTATTAGCCATTAATAACGCCCTACACAGAATGAACCTTTGCAAATCCCGCATTAACTCGAAATGAGGCTCTCGTCGTGGTCTTTCCTCCGGGCTTCAATACATCATTTACCACTCGGTAATGGCTGATCCATCGCTCCGGCGTCACGTCGCAAAGAATATAACCACGCTCCGCATTATAGAATTTCACGCCTGGATTATTGGCGAGATAAAGATCATGGTGAGAGCGTTTGGCCTCCCCGTTTCCGCCGCTACTTAATGAGGTAGCGACAAACTCGGTCGCGATCAACGGTCCGTCAGGTTGAAGATCATCAACACGAAGTTCGTTGACCCAGTTACTGTGGATGTCCCCTGTCAGAACCACCGGATTGGAGATATTGCGTTCTTTCAAAAAACGGACCAGTTTATTCCGCTCATTCGCATAACCGGGCCATTGGTCCATGGAGTAGATCGCCTCGTCATTCTCTTTTGTCTGGCGATTAGCTATTCCCATCATGATCTGCTGGGCGAGCACATTCCATTGAGAGTTGGACTGAATCATCGATTGCTGCAGCCAGCCTCGCTGTTGGTGGCCAAGCATTGTATTCTCTGGGTTGAGGGCCGCTTCGTTGAGCGGCTTATTACGGTCGCCGTTAGGCTGATCCGTTCGATACTGCCGCGTGTCGAGAACGAAGAAATCAGCCAGTCGACCAAACTTTCCACTGCGGTAGAGTTTCATATCAGAACCCATAGGGCAGGCTGAAGCCCGAAGCGGCATCATTTCATAGTAAGCTTGGTAGGCCGCCGCCCGCCGCTTGAGGAATGAGACCTTATCAATGCCCTTCTGTTCCGAAATATCGTTGGCGCAGTTATTATCAAACTCATGGTCGTCCCAAGTCACCCACCACGGGCAATGAGCATGCATCTTTTGGAGCAGCGGATCGGTCCGGTACTGATTGTAGCGCTGACGATATTGCTCGAGAGTTTCAATCTCCGGCCCCACATGCGTACGAATTCGCTGGGGGTTACCGGCATACTCATAGATATAATCTCCTAGGTGGAACACTAGATCCGGCTCATCGTCCATCATCTGCTCGTATGCGGTGTAGAGACCCTGTTCAAAGTTCTGGCAGGATGTGACCGCAAAGCGCAGCTTATCTGACAACACGTGATCCTCCGGCATTGTCCGGGTTCGCCCGATGGGACTAGCATATTCCCCAATACGGAAACGATAGAAATACCAGCGATCCGGTTCAAGCCCGTGTGTTTCAACATGGAGCGTATGCCCAAGATGCGGCGTGGCAGGAGCTATTCCCGATTGCACGATATCGGTAATGGCTTCGTCGTTCGCCACTTCCCAGGTGACTTCGGTAAAGGCATCGAGAGGCATTCCACCGTTAAGTTCGAGAGGCTTCGGTGCTAGTTTCGTCCACAAAACCATGCCTTCCTGATTGGGGTCACCGGAAGCGACTCCAAGCGTGAAAGGATTACTCGAAAACTTGGTCTTATTTATTCCCTTATTCTGATTACTCAATCCAATCCAGGGGACAGAAGAAAGAGCGGCAACATACGAAGTGAAGAGACGGCGGCTGATGCCGCCTTCGTGCCGGGCGAGTTGATCGAGGTGGTTAAAATTCATGGGGTATCAAAAGATGTAACCAGTCATCCCACTCTGGAAAAAGAAAATAGCCAGCGGAGTCGCGCCATAACCTGCAGGGCGAATCCGCGAAGCGAAATGGATATCCTCAACCATTGACGCCCTGTGCAGATTTCGCTCTCATACCAGAAGATCAAAATCGTCATGAAAGGTGCTAATGAAGCGTCACATTCTGCTAGGCAAAATCGGAGACAGCATCTCGCCGTCTTAGGGACAACTTTGGCGACGCCTACTTTGTCCACATTCGCCCAACCCAAGGAGTCGCCTCTTTTTTCCTTCGGCCTCATGGCTGATTGCCAGTATGTCGATGCAGACAAAAAGGGATCGCGTTTTTACAGAGAAAGCCCTGCAAAGCTTGAGGCAGCTATCAGCACTCTAAACGGACACAATCTAGACTTCGTCTTCCATCTTGGAGACTTCATCGATCGCGATTTTAGGAGCTTCGATACTCTCAACCCTATCGCAGCGAAGCTGAAATCTCCACTCTACCACGCACTCGGAAACCATGACCTCGAGGTCGAAGAGAGCAAGAAGCAAGAAGTACTCAAAAAGCTGGGCTTAAAAAAGAGTTACTACAGCTTTCGCAGACGAGGATACCGGTTCCTCATCATCGACACCACTGAGGTCAGCACCTACCGACACCCCAAGGGTTCGGAAGAGCACTCAAGCGCAGTGACGGAATTAGAGCGCCTTCGAAAAGCAGGCGTTGCTGGATCAAAACCGTGGAACGGTCGGCCAAGTGAGACCCAGTTAACTTGGATCGAATCAGAGCTAGCGGCCGCTTCAGACGCACAAGAAACGGTTCTCCTTTTTGGGCACCACCCTATCCTCCCCGACGAATCACATGCTATCTGGAACTCCTCTTCAGTAGACGCAGTTTTCCAGAAGCACACTTGCGCTAAGCTTTATATCAATGGTCACAACCATGCCGGGTATCATTTCGACTCGAAGGGACTACACTACCTAACACTCGACGGCATGGTGGAAACAGAAAACACCAATGCGTTTGCGGTCGCAGATCTCTATTCTAATCGACTTGAAATCACCGGATTTGGTCGCCAGGAATCACATGTGTTGAAGTTTCGGTAATGGCCTGCCCCACGACAAAACCCACTATTCGTTCACTCCGTTTAAAATTCCGGGAAATCGTAACTGCTACTCCGCGCCATCTACTCTCACCTTTCTTTTTAGTTCTATGATTCCAAAACACATCATCTCATCCGCCGTTTCGATCCTTTTTATCCTATCAGGAAACTCCCTCGCAGAGGAACCCAACGTGGTCGTCTTCCTTGTCGACGACCTCGGCTACATGGATATCGGAGCGAATAACCCCAATTGCTTCTACGACACGCCCAATATCGATCGGCTGTCAGATTCGGGCATGAGGTTCACCGATGGTTATGCAGCGAATCCAGTCTGTTCGCCGACTCGCTACAGTCTCATGACAGGCAAATACCCGACCAGAGTCCAGGCGACCAATTTCTTCTCGGGAAAACGCGCCGGCAGCTTCAACCCAGCCCCGCTAGTCGACGAAATGGCCGCCGAAGAGATCACCATTGCCGAGGCACTCAAGACCAAAGGCTATGCCACTTTCTTTGCCGGTAAATGGCACTTAGGTAACACCGAGGAACTTTACCCTCAAGGACAGGGCTTTGATATCAATATTGGCGGCTGGGCCAAGGGTGGTCCCTACACCGGGAAGAAATACTTCGCGCCTTTCGAGAATCCCCAGATGGAAGTTGAAAGTCCCGAAGGTGAGCATCTTCCCGCCCGACTAGCCAGAGATACTGCTGAGTTTATCGAAGCGAACAAGGACCAGCCCTTTCTCGCCTACCTATCTTTTTATTCGGTTCACACACCCCTTCAAGGGCGCGCTGATCTGGTAGAGAAATACAGGGCCCGGGCTGCAAAGATCGAAGGCGAAGAATTTGCCGGGGAGGAACAAATCTTCGGAGACAAGGAGCGTCAGGTCAGAATTCTTCAAAAACATGCTGTCTACGCCGCCATGGTTGAGGCCATGGATGAAGCCGTGGGAACGGTGCTCGATCAACTGGACGCATCGGGCGTCACTGACAATACCATCGTAGTGTTCACTTCCGACAACGGCGGCCTCTCCACCTCAGAAGGCTCCCCCACCAGCAACCTACCCCTGCGCGGCGGTAAAGGCTGGGTCTACGAGGGCGGCATTCGGGAGCCGTGGATCATTCGCTACCCAGGAGTGACGAAGGCTGGTTCCGTCAGCGAAGAGCTGATCTGCTCAATTGATTTGTTTCCCACGGTGGCGGCTGCCGCAGGCATTGAAATCGATCACCTCGTCGACGGAATTGACCTGACCTCTGCCTTGCGCGGTGAAAAGTTGGGTCGCCAATCGCTCTACTGGCACTACCCTCACTATAGCAATCAGGGTGGCATTCCCGGCGGTGCCATTCGCGAAGGCAAATACAAGTTGTTCGAACGCTACGAAGACGGCCGCGCTCATCTCTACGACCTGAAGAACGATATCGGCGAAAAGAAAGACCTTGCATCTGAGAAGCCGGAACTGGTCCAGGAAATGCGAAAGCGTCTGCACCAGTGGTATGAGGAAGTAGACGCTCAGTTTCTGCAAGAGAAGGAGGGTAAGATGCCTTGGAGGCCCGCGAAGTAACAAGGAGGCTGAAGCTCACTCAGCGCGAACTTAACTCCACCTATCAATGAAAACTCCCCTAATACACACTCCGATTACGAATCGAGCTATCATTACTTCTGCCACGATCCAAAGCTGAATTGGAGCCCAGGCTGTCTGATTTTGTTCTCCGGGAACCACCCATATCGGCTCACTACTTGTGTGACGAGAATGGCAAGGAAGGATAAAAGATTCCGAAATTGCCGCGAAGATACAGTGAAGAAGCCATTTCCAACATTTTGTGTCATCTGGGCCTTCATGACTGTTGGCGATCCTCTCTCAGGCATTGCTTGTGCAGCAGAATCAAAAGAGCCGGATACAAAAAAAAGTAAAGTAAGTGAGCCGAAAGACCCGAGAGAACTTCCCAAGCCGATCAACACAAAAGGTTCCGTTGTCGAGGTTATCAAAACCAGCGAACGCAGCTGGAAAATGGAGCGAAACGGAGAGCCGTTTTTTATCAAAGGCGTTGGAGGTTCGAATTATCTTGATGTTGCGGCCTCTTTCGGTGCCAACTCGATCCGCACTTGGGGCGTGGATGCCAAAACCGGGGAGTTACTCGACCGAGCCCATCAAAATGGCATCACTATCACCGTTGGACACTGGCTCGGGCACAAGCGCCACGGCTTTAACATCCATGATGCAAAAGCCGTCGAAAAACAAAAGCAGGCGCTCTTGGCAGCAGTGCGAAAATATAAAGATCACCCAGCAGTTCTCGCCTGGGGCGTTGGTAACGAAGTGGAAATCGGCCAGGATGGCGACGCCAAAGTTTGGCAAGTTATCAACGACGCTGCGAAAGCAATCAAAGAGATCGATCCGAATCATCCCACCGTCATCGTGATTGCTGAATTGGGTGCGAAAAACATCAAGTTGCGTATGATTCAAGAGCATTGCCCCGACATCGATATCGTTGGACTCAACTCTTATGATGGTGCCGATCATATCGTGAAGCGCTACCTAGATTTTGGTCTGAACAAACCGTGCCTCCTGACCGAATACGGCCCGCCGTTGCATCCACGCGATCATTTTGGAATGGTGGCAGAACCCACAAGCTCGGAAAAGGCTCAGATCTACAGAAAAATCTACCGAGAGGGAATTTTAACTCATCCAGGGATATGTCTCGGCGGCTACAGCTTCGTATGGGGGAATAAGGTCGAGATGACCGACACTTACTTCGGCCAGTTTCTGGCAAGCGGCGAGCGCCTGGCTCAGGCGGAAGTTTTTCACGAGCTTTTCGAAGCGCCAACCCCCACAAATCGCGCCCCCCAGGTGCAGTCCTTCCTGGCAGAGCCACAAAGCCGTATCATTATCAAAGGCAGTAGCGGGAAGATGAAGCTCAACGTGATCGACCCTGATGGCGATACTCTGACCTATCACTTCGAATTGAAAACCGAGTTGCAAGGCACAGTTGGGGGAGATCATATCGCTGCGAAGAAAAATCTGGCTGAGTTTCTCCGGCACGCGAACCCACAGAGTGCCGAAGTTGAAATTACTGGAGCGGCGCCAGGCAAGTATCGCATCTACGCTTACGCTTTTGACGGAAACGGCAATGCTGCGACCGCTTCGGCATCCGTCGTCATCAAAAAGCCAGTTTCCACTTTACCTGCGCCCCC
>CEWH01007092.1_pt1 | contig 15820 bp, 13 predicted proteins | sample 531231 | NCBI WGS metagenome assembly CEWH01 (sample SAMEA2622316, study PRJEB7988) | marine metagenome | biome: marine biome (ENVO:00000447); feature: surface water layer (ENVO:00002042); material: "saline water (ENVO:00002010), including plankton (ENVO:xxxxxxxx)" | depth 5 m | reverse complement strand
ACAACAGCGAGAAACCATCAAACGCTATCAATTTATCAATGAAGTCCTTAAAAAATGCTTGCAAATCAATCGTGAACAAGCAACTGATTTTCAAAGTCGTTTGGATCGTATTTTAACCCATCGCTTTTGGGGGTATGTGATCTTTTTTGTTGTGCTGTTCACCATCTTTCAAGCGATTTATGATTGGAGTAGCTACCCCATGGATGCCATCGACAGTGCCTTTGTATCGATGAGTGAATGGGCAAAAACAAACCTACCCTCGTGGTTTGTTCCCAAACTGATTGCAGAAGGTATTATTCCAGGCCTAGGCGGAGTTGTGATTTTTATTCCACAAATTGCCATTTTGTTTGTGTTTATTTCCATACTCGAAGAAACTGGTTATATGAGTCGAGTGGTTTTTCTGATGGACCGTGTCCTACGACGATTTGGACTCAGTGGCAAAAGTGTTGTGCCACTGATCTCTGGTACTGCCTGTGCGATTCCTGCAATTATGGCAACCCGAAATATCGAAAATTGGAAAGAGAGACTCATCACAATCCTAGTCACTCCCTTTACAACCTGTTCTGCACGACTACCTGTTTATCTGATTTTAATTGCCTTGGTGATCCCAGATACTAGATTTTTGGGTGCCAATATGCAAGGCCTTGTGCTGATGGGTCTGTACTTACTAGGGTTTGGAATGGCGCTTGCAGCTGCCTATGTGTTGCAATTGGTATTGAAACTCCCGCACAAAACTGCCTTTGTCGTAGAAATGCCCAACTATCGTATTCCTATTCTTCGAAATGTCGGCATCACTGTTTACAATAAAACCAAGTCATTTGTTTTAGAGGCTGGAAAAATTATTCTTGCCATTTCTGTATTGTTATGGGTGTTGGCCTCCAATGGTCCAAGCAGTAGTTTTGGTCAAGCGGAAGCAATCGTCGGAGTTGATCAAGAGCTAACCGAAGATGAATTGGAACAAAAAATCAGTGCTTATAAACTCGAAAAATCTTATCTCGGACAAATCGGAAAATTTATCGAGCCTGCAATTGCCCCTTTGGGTTATGACTGGAAAATCGGAATTGCCATTGTGAGTTCTTTTGCAGCGCGAGAAGTGTTTGTCGGAACACTTGCAACCATATACAATGTGGGGACTGATGAAGAAGATACCATCAAAAATCGCATGGCCGACGAACTACACCCCGGCGGTAAACCAGTATTCACCCTTGCTTCAGGTATGTCATTGATGATTTTTTATGCCTTTGCGATGCAATGCATGAGTACGCTAGCAATCGTGCGAAAAGAAACAAATAGCTGGAAATGGCCAACAATTCAACTGGTTGTCATGACTCTTGTTGCCTATTTGGCTGCTTTTGCAACCTTTCAAGTTCTTTAATACCTTTACCAAATGAATACCATCCTTACCATTATCGCTGTTGGACTTTCGATAGGATTTCTGGTCAGACGTTTTTTTCTACCCAAAAAGAAAACAACTTCGTGTGGTGGTCAAGATTGTGGATGCCACTAACCCAAGGCAACATCTAAAGTCATCATCACAATAAACCCTCCAATAAACCCAAGTGTTGCGATATCTGTGTATTTGTCTTGTTGGGTTTCAGGAATCACCTCCTCCACAACGACAAAAATCATCGCTCCTGCAGCAAAAGCCAGAGCATAGGGAAGGATAGGTGTAAAAAAGGTCACTGCCAATGCTCCTATCACCGCTGCGATTGGCTCAACAATTGCTGAAGACTGCCCATACATAAAGCTTTTCCAACGACTGAGTCCATGTCGACGCATGGGCATGGATACCGCCACCCCCTCTGGGAAATTCTGAATCCCAATACCCATCGCAAGTACAACAGCCCCTGCAATCGATGCTTCTGGCAACCCAGCCGCCACACCCCCAAAGAGGACGCCCACTGCCAATCCCTCAGGGATATTGTGAAGCGTAATGGCAAGAACAAGTAATGTTGAGCGATGCCATGGTGTTTTTACCCCTTCTGGCTTTTTGAAGTTGATGTGAAGGTGCGGAAGAACCTTATCAAGGCCAAAGATAAACAGTGCCCCAAGACCAAAACCAACAGCTGCTGGAATCACTTTGACAAAGCCCTCACCCGGGCTCATTTCAATCCCAGGGGCAAGCAAGCTCCAAAAGCTCGCAGCAACCATGACGCCACCTGTGAAGCCGAGCATCCCATCCAAAAATGCTCGATTCATGGTTTTGAAGAAAAACACAAAAGATGCACCCAGTGCAGTCATCCCCCAAGTAAACAAAGTGGCATATAATGCCCCTAAAACAGGGGGTGTTTGCTCAAAAAAAGATAAAATTTCTTGTAACATAGTTTAAGGTTTTACATAAATATTTTCAGCGGTTTTTTTGGTAATCATCAATGTTGACTTCCCTGCTTGTATATGCAGAGAGTCATCGAAATCCTCACGATGTAATACCTGCAAAGGCGTTCCGATTCCAATCTGTCTTCTGTCGAGGTAGCGCAAAAAGTCTGAAGAGTTATCCTTCACCCCTATACAAACACCCTCTTTGTTCACTGGAAGTTCGGTGAGTAAAATTTTGTTATATGTTTTCATAAACAAAGCCCTGTTGGGTATCGGATCACCATGAGGATCGTGCGTAGGATAATCCAAAAACCTTTCGAGTTCGTTTGTCAGTTTCTCGGACTGAATATGCTCGAGCTGCTCTGCAACCTGATGCACTTCGTCCCAATTAAAATTCAAGTGAGAAACTAAAAAAGATTCCCACAGACGATGCTTTCGAATAATACGCAGTGCTGTTTTGATCCCTTCATTTGTCAGAGAGACACCCTGATACTTTTGATACTTCACAAGGTTTTGATCGGAAAGCTTTTTGAACATATCTGTAACAGAAGATGGCTTTGCACCAATCTGTTTCGCAATGCTCGTTGTTGCCACAGCACCAGATGAGGATTGTGAGACATGATAAATTGCCTTCAGATAGTCTTCTGTTGATAGTGTTTGCATCAGATGGCAAATATAAAACAAATTTAGACAAGTCTAAATTTTTTTTTTAGATGAGACTAAATGCAGTGGGTTTTTATATTTTGTATGTTTGTGCTTCAGATAACGATAGATTGCAACAGCTAGATTTTATCATATTGGGTGGTGGTGCTTCAGGACTGCAATTGGCTCATCGCCTTAGTAAAAGTGATGCCTATAAAGCGTCTTCTATACTCATCCTTGAAAGCAATCAGCACAAAGCCAACGATCGGACGTGGTGTTTCTGGGAATCAGGTGAGGGAGAGTGGGACGATTTGCTCCAAAACCAGTGGAACAAGGTGCAATTTAAAAGTCAAAGCATTGACAAGACCATTGATTTGGGAGACACCTCATACAAGATGCTTCGAAGCAAACCCTATTATGACCTTCTCTATAAAAACATTGCGCAAAACAGGCCTGTTCAAATCCAATATGAACGTTGTACTGGCTTTAGCGATAAAGGTACCCATGTGATTGTCAATACTGAGCATAACACCTATCAGTGCTCTACTCTTTTCAATAGTATTTTTGATTGGAACATCCTTCGGCAACAGCAACAGTACCCTGTACTTCAGCAGCATTTTTTGGGTTGGTACATCAAAACCCCAACCCCTGTTTTTGATGTGCAAAAAGCAGTTTTTATGGACTTTACAGTTCCACAAAAGCAAGAAACCAGATTCATGTATGTGCTTCCTTTCACAAAAACTGATGCGCTGATTGAATACACTCTTTTCTCAGAAAAACTACTTGATAAATCTGAATATGAATCTGCAATACGCGACTATCTTAAAGAAAAAAACATAAATGATTACGAGTTGGTTGAAGTCGAACAAGGCAGTATCCCTATGTGTTCCTATCCCTTTTGGAAACACAACACCAAAAATGTACACTTTATTGGCTCGGCAGGTGGGTGGACCAAGGCGAGTACTGGTTTTACTTTTAAAAATATCAATCGGAAAACAATTGCTTTGGTGGATCATATCAGTGCAAACAAACCACTGAGTCGTTTTGCGAAGAAAAATCGCTTTTGGTGGTACGACTTATTATTTTTGGATGTTTTATCCAAGCACAACCACATGGGTGCGCAATTGTTTTCAGGGATGTTTGGCAAAAATAGCCCCAAGCGTATTTTCCGATTTTTAGATGAGCAAAGCCACTTTTTTCAAGAGATTCTCATCATGAGATCATTCCCAACCCTTCTTTTTGTGAAGCAATTCTTTAAGCGTTTATTTGGTACGCACCATTAATTCCTCTGCGAAGGCAGTGAAATAAGCAATTTGATCAGAGGAAAGGGTCGATTGCTGCAAGGCATCCATTGCTTTATTGGTGTAGGCAGACACTTGCTCGACTGTTCGGTGGGGAACCCCTGTGTCTTCATAAATGGTTTTGACGGCTGTGATTTTTTTGTTTTCATCAGCTGGTGTCGAAGTCATCAGTTGTTCAAATCTTGCTTTATCGTGAGCATTGGCGTGCGCCATTGTCAGATGATAAAGAATGGTTTTTTTATTTTCAACAATATCCCCACCTACTTTTTTTCCAAAGGTTTTTGGGTCTCCAAAAGCATCGAGCAAATCATCCTGGAGCTGAAAGGCAATACCGAGGTTCACCCCAAATTCGTATAAGCAATCTGCAGCAACTTTTGTTGCATTCCCAACCAAGGCACCCATGCGAAGGGCACAACCCAACAAGACTGCCGTTTTGAGCTGAATCATTTGGATATAAGCATCCAAACTGACATCATTTCTGGTTTCAAAGTCAACGTCATATTGTTGTCCCTCACATACAAGTAGTGCTGTTTCACTGAGCAACTTTGTCAACTGTGAAAAGAGAGTGTCCTCATACTGGTTGAGCTGTTGATAGGCAATCACAAGAAGCGCATCTCCTGAAAGAATACCAGTGTTGACATCCCATTTTTGGTGCACTGTCTGCTGACCTCTACGAAGACTTGCTTCGTCCATAATATCATCGTGCAGCAAGGTAAAATTGTGAAACAACTCCACAGCAGTGGCAGCGCCTAAAGCAGATGAAGGGCTTTTTCCCATAGCTTCGCAAGCCATAAGCGCCAATACAGGTCGCATTCGCTTGCCCCCGAGTTTCAGAATATAAGAAATTGGGTCATAAAGTCCCAAAGGCTCCTTTGCAAATGCCATCGATTGTAAATGCGTGGAAAACAATTCTTGATACGCTTGGACTGAACGCATGAATTTTAAAATTTTAACAAAAGTACAACTACACAAAAGAAGTCTAAAATCATTTTTATGAAAACGCAGGAAACTTTTTTTGTTTTTTGAGTTTCCTTGTATATATTTGCCCCGCTATGAAATCAATTGACATAGAGAAATCTATCGTTGTTGCATCTACTGATTTGTTTTTAGAATATGGATTTAAAACAGTCACGATGGATGACATTGCCCTGAATATGAAAATTTCTAAGAAAACCATTTATAATTTTTTCAGTAACAAAGAAGCTTTGGTTCAAAAGGTTGTGTTTTCGATGTACAACTATATTACAACTAAGCTCGAGGAAATTCGCGATCAAGCGAGCAATCCAATTTCTGAACTCTACGAAGTCAAAATGTTCATCATGCATCAATTGAAGGGCGAAAAAACATCTCCTCTACATCAATTGAGAAAATATTATCCGATCATTCATGACGAACTCCAAAAAAAGCAATTTGATTTTATGACAACATCTGTGCGAAAGAGTTTGAAAAAAGGGGTTAAAATGAAGCTTTTTCGTCCGTCTATAGATGTTGACTTTATTTCTCGAATGTATTTTAACGGCATGACTGGCATTAAAAACGCCGAACTGTTTCCCATAGAAAAATATAGCCCCGAACAGCTTATGGAAAGGTACTTAGATTATCACTTACTTGCCATCGTTACAGATAAAGGCATGACATATTTATCCTCATATATCAAACCAAAATCATGAATCGTTTATTGATCCTTATCGTTTCACTTATGTTTATTCCATTTGGATGGAGTCAACAATCGCTCAGCTTGACAGAAGCCGTCATGGAAGGTTTACAAAACAATCGCATCATGGTCAATGCTGGCTATGACATTCAAATTGCGCGTGAACGCCAATGGGAAACAATTGCCTCTGGTTTGCCACAAATCAGTGCTAGTGCCTTCTACAACAAAGACCTCGAACAGCGAACCTCCATCGTTCCTGGGGCTTATTTTGGTGGAAATCCTGGCGAGTATTACCCTGTTCAATTTGGCACCGAGCAAAGTATAGATGCCTCCGCACGTTTGGATCAATTGATCTTTGATGGTTCCTATTTAGTTGGTCTTCAAGCGTCAAGTGTCTTCCTCAAAATATCTCGACAAAACAAAGTCAAAAGCGAATTGGAAGTCAAACGACTCGTGACGGATGCTTATGTCAATGTTCTTCTTGCTGAGGAACGCAAACGCATCTTGGAAAAAAACCTTGCAAACCTTGAAGGTACACTGACAGATGTACGAAAAGTATATCAACAAGGTCTGGTCGAAGTCGAGCAGGTGGAGCAGTTGGAAATCACAAGTGCTTCCATCCAAAGTTCACACGATTATGTGCTGCGGCTTGTTCCCATAACACATCAAATCCTCAACATGGCTTTGGGAAGAGATTTGAACGACAATGTCTCCTTGACAGACACCTTGTTGGGACTCTGTGTCAAAAGTGAAAATGAGCAGGTTTCATCTGATTGGGATCTCGAAAAAAACATCGACTACCAAATTGCCCAAAACAATCTTCGCTCTTCTAAGTTGTTGCTAAAGCTTGAGCGTTTTCGAGCCTTGCCAACCATTTCGGCCTTTGTCACAAGTGGGTATGATGGCTATAATGACGATTTTACTTTTTTTCAAAAATCTCAACAATGGTATGATCGATCTGCTATTGGCTTAAGTGTCACCCTCCCCATTTTCACTTCTGGTGCAGGGCAGTCACGAACCGACCAAGCCAAACTCAATGTTGCCAAAGCCCAGGCACAACTCGAACAAGTTGAAGAAGAGCTTCTGTTGCAAAAAGCAAATGCACACAATCAATTTACTTTGGCGTTGGAAGCGTTTCTGAGAAGTCAGGAGAGTTTAGAAATCGCCTATAGAATTGAGCGCAAAAACAATCTCAAATACAGCGAGGGCGTAAGTGGTAGTTTCGAACTTAGACAAGCACAATTGCAACTTTACGACCTCCAAAACCAACATCTAAATACCATGCAAGATATTATCCAATCAAAAACTGAACTCGATATATTATATCACTCATCACCTGAAATTGTAAAAAAATGAAATACCTAATTCTTTTTCTAGCATGCTTCACCCTTATTTCCTGTGGAAACGAAGCCGAACCATCAACCCAAGAACTCATCGACAGTGCTGATGTTGATGGCCTGGAACAAAAGCGATCTGGAATGGTCAATCAAATCGAGGGGCTTCGCAACGAACTCGGTTTGGTCACAGCCGCTCTCAACCGACTGGACACCACCAAAAAACGAGCATTGGTCTCTGTTGATACTGTCAGTCCCAGCGAATTAAAACATCGTATTTCTTTACAGTCGATTGTGAAAACAGACCAAAATATGTTGTTGCAACCCGAATTTATGGGGGCCGTCTCGTCCATATCGGTTCGAGAAGGTCAACGGGTGAAAAAAGATCAAGTCCTGATGCGTATCGACGATGGTGGGCTCAAACAAACTATCCGTTTGCAAAAGGCACAAACAGATTTGGCAAAAACAGTTTTTGAACGTCAAGAGCGACTGTGGAACGAACAAATTGGCTCTGAAATTGAGTATCTACAAGCCAAAACCAACTATGAAAGCCAACGCAGTCAGTTGGGACAACTGAACGATCAGCTGGAAAAAGCGATCGTGCGCGCTCCCTTTTCTGGAAAAATTGATCACATCATGGTTGACGTCGGTCAGGTCGTCAGCCCTGGAACAATGCCCCTTATTCGGCTAGTGAGTACCAAACAAATGTATGTGGAGGCAGATGTGCCCGAACGCTACTTGCCAACAGTTTCGAAAGGAACACCAGTCCTTGTGGAAATTCCTGTTCTCAACACCTCTTTTGAGGCAAGTATTTCTCACAGAGCAACACATGTCAGTACTGAAAATAGAACCTTTCGTGTGACTGTGGATATTGATCCATCGCTAGAGGTCAATCCAAACTTGATTAGCACCCTTCACATTTTTGACTACATCAATCCAAAAGCCCTCTTAATCCCTGTGAGTGTTATTTCGGAAAATGCTTCTGGTGATCAGTTTGTTTTTGCAATTGACAAGAACAATCAAGCACAAAAAGTCTTTATTCAAACTGGCTATGCAGAAAATGGTATGGTTGAAGTGGTTGCGGGTCTAGAAGAAGGCGCAACCATTATCAGTGAGGGCGCTCGACTTGTGAAAGAAAATCAACCTGTTCAAATCATAAAATAAAGATGGCAAAGACCTCCAATTCCTCCGAAAAAGAGTTTCTCTTTTCCTCTTGGGCGATACGCAACAGCAACACCATGTATGTCTTTATGGCGGTGTTGTTGTTTTTGGGTATATCTGCTTATCTGACCATGCCGCGTGAGAACTTTCCTGAGATTACAGAAACCAATATCTACATCAGCACCCCTTACCCCGGAAACACAGCAGAAGACATCGAACGCTTTGTGACTGATCCTTTAGAGGAGGCAGTTAAGGGTGTGAGTAATGTAGTAGAAATCACATCCACATCACAAGACGACTATTCGATGGTTGTACTAGAATTTGACGAAGACATCAACGTTGATCTCGCCAAGCAAAAGGTCAAAGACGAAGTGGATGCTGTTGTGGCAGGTGAGGACTGGCCCACCTTCAATAATGCCAAACTCGAACCCAATGTATTTGACCTCAATTTTGTAGAGGAATTTCCAATTGTCAATGTCACCCTGCAAGGAGACTACACTCTCAATGCATTAAACGATTACGCTGAACTATTGGAACAGCGTATCGAACGACTCGATCAAATCAAAGAGGTCGACATCAGGGGTACGCAAGAAAGAGAGGTCGAAGTGGCTGTTGATATCCACAAAATGACGGCTTCTAAAGTGAGTTTTGGAGATGTCATCCAAGCCATTCGAAACGAAAATTCGACTGTCTCTGCAGGAAGCATCATTTCCAATGGTCAACGACGTAACATTCGTGTGATTGGAGAAATCCAAAACCCCTCAGATTTGGGCGAATTTGTTGTCAAAAACGAACGAGGAGCCATTTACTTAAAAGACATTTCCACCATTCGGTTTAAGGATATGGACGCCACCACCCATGCGCGCGACTTTGGGCAATCGGTAGTGATGTTAGATGTCAAAAAACGAGGTGGTAAAAACCTGATCCAAGCTGCGGAAGCCATTCGTGAGATTGTCGATAATGCACGCTCCACCATCATTCCACAAGATATCGAAGTCACCATTTCAAACGACACCTCTGCCATTACCATCAACCAAGTCACTGACCTGATCAATAACATCTTGTTTGGTATTCTTTTGGTCGTGACAGTTCTTACCTTTTTCCTGGGATTTCGTAATGCCTTGTTTGTAGGGTTTGCCATTCCTATGTCAATGTTTATTTCCTTTTTCATCCTTCAATCGCTGGGGTATACAATGAATACCATGGTTCTCTTTGCGCTAGTAATGGGCTTGGGAATGCTGGTTGATAATGGAATTGTGGTTGTTGAAAATGTATATCGACTCATTGAAAAAGAAGGTATGACTCGATTTGAAGCTGCTAAAAAAGGAGTGAGTGAAATTGCCTTTCCCATCATCATTTCAACTGCAACCACTGTTGCAGCTTTTGTGCCTTTGGGCTTTTGGCCAGGAATTATGGGGCAGTTCATGATCTACTTCCCTATTACACTATCTGTCGTATTGGGTTCTTCTCTAATAGTTGCCATCTTCTTCAACTCTGTTCTAGTATCCCAATTTATGGATGTTGAAGAAAAAATTCTATCCCGACAAAAACTCATTCGAATCACGCTCATCCTTGGTGGATTGGGAATCTTAATTCTCTTTAATGGGGGTGCCATTCGAGGGCTTGGCTCTTTGCTCCTCTTTATTGTTCTGCTGTTTTGGGCTTATAAATATGTATTAAAAGACCTGGCCAATCGATTTAGAACTCGATTTTTGGTTTGGCTAGAAATTCGCTACGAGCGATTGCTGCGCTATGCCATGCGTGGTCGTCGGGCATATGCCTTTGTCTTTGGAACAGTATTGATGCTCATTTTCTCATTCGTTCTTGTTGGGATTTCACAACCAAAAGTGGAGTTTTTCCCCGACAATCAACCCACACAAATCATCATCTACATAGAATATCCACAAGGGACTGACATCGCCAAAACTGATGAAATGACCAAATCGATTGAGCAGCTGGTCATCAAAACGGTCAACCAACCAAAATATATTGATGATGGTTATAATTTTATGGTCGAATCTTTGGTTTCACAGGTTGGGGCTGGTGCTGGAAATCCACAAACTGAAGGTGGATCAGAAGCCGAAATGCCACATCGTGGAAAAATCACTGCAACCATGCGTGAATTCAAATTCCGTCGTGGATTATCGAGTGAAAACCTTCGAAGAGAAATCCAACAAGCATTGGCAGGTACATTTGCAGGGGTTTCCATTTCAGTTGAAAAAGACCAAGCAGGTCCCCCACTTGGCTACCCAATCAATATCGAAGTGACGGGAGATAATTATGGCGATCTGATAGAGGTCAGTGAGCGAATGCGAAACTTTATCATCAACATGAATATTCCAGGAATTGAGGAACTCAAAGTCGATGTCAATCGCAACAAGCCAGGTATGCGTATCGCTGTTGATCGCCAAAAAGCTGGAGAACTAGGAGTTAGCGCAGGGCAAGTAGGGTTTCAGCTTCGCCAATCCTTGTTTGGAGAAAAAGCAGGGGTGTATAAAAAAGATGGGGAGGACTACAACATCAATGTGCGTTTTCAAGAAGAAGATCGCTACAATCAATCTGCTTTATTTAATCAATACATCACCTTTCGAGACATGGCATCTGGACAAATTAAATCGATTCCAGTTGCTGCGGTCACCGATAGAAAAAACACTTCTGGTTATAGTGCAATTAAGCATCGTAGCCTAGAACGTGTTGTAACTGTTTACTCGTCCATATTGCCTGGTTATAACGCTGCAGAAATTGTCAATCAAATCAAAACACAAATAGATGCCTTTCAACTGCCTACCGACATGCGCTATCGCTTTACTGGTGAGATTGAAGAGCAAGAAGAAAACATGTCCTTTTTGTCTAGTGCTTTACTCTATGCTTTGTTTTTGATATTGGTCTTACTTGTTTTACAATTCAACTCGGTGAGTAAACCCTTTATCATCTTATTTTCCATATTCATGAGCTTCACAGGGGTCTTTCTCGGTTTGGTGGTTTTCAATATGACTTTTGTCATCATCATGACCATGATGGGGATCATATCCTTGGCTGGAATTGTGGTCAACAATAGTGTAGTGCTATTAGACTACACCCAGCTTTTGCTCGACCGAAGACGTGACAAAAATGGTCTAGAATATGATTATCATTTGGATCGATCCGAAATTTTTAATGCAATTGTGAATGGGGGTAAAGCACGTTTACGCCCAGTGTTGCTGACAGCCATTACAACCGTACTTGGGCTTATTCCATTAGCTGTGGGGCTCAACATCAACTTCTTTTCACTATTCACTACTGGAGATCCGCAGATTTATATCGGTGGAGATAATGTGATTTTCTGGGGTCCTCTTGCATGGACCGTTATATTCGGATTGACTTTTGCAACCTTCTTGACACTAGTGATTGTTCCTGTTGCTTTTTATCTCAGCAAAAGGGCCGCAATAAGATTCAATAAAGTTTAAGGAAAATTAGCGAGAGGCTGTACGCTCTGTCGTGTTCCAATAAATGACGTCCTCTACATTGTTGTTGATAAACTCAACTTCAATCAAATGCTCATCGGTCCAAAAAAACCATGTGCCGGATTTTACGCCTTTATCATAATTGCCAACAGCGATATTGTTGCTCTAAGCATCAAAAAATTCCCAAACGCCATCGAGTTTGTTGCAGTAAATATTCCCGTGTTGGGCAATTTATCCATTATCGTGAAACTGGGTGAGTTTCATCAATTAAGGAGAAGTAGTGTTCTACTTTTGTGGTTTGGCCATACGAAAATGTACAACCGAAAACGAATACGAAAATTAAAATCATCTGTGCTTTCATACCCCTTGTCTTTTGGAACTGATTATTCAAGGGCACTAAAAATTTACATTCTCATTACAATAGATTAATATTAATGATTTACAGCATTAATTTTGTGTTTGTTGTATTTTTATTTTGAAATATACAACTGCTCTCTCAAAAACCCCTTATTTTTGCACAAATCTCTTCCATGCACAGGAGTCACACATGTGGCGTATTGCGCCAAACCGATTTAAACAAAGACGTTATACTCGCTGGCTGGGTACAACGTGTCCGCGATAAGGGATTTGTACTTTGGATTGATCTTCGTGACCGTTATGGGGTTACACAACTCGTACTGGATGAAGAACGTTGCGATGCCGCCCTCATTTCACAAGCCAAGACACTCGGTAGAGAATTTGTGATACAAGTACATGGGCGAGTGATCCAGAGAGAGGCCAAAAATACTGCAATCCCCACTGGAGAAATAGAAGTATTGGTCAAAAAGCTCAGCATTCTCAATACTGCCGAAGTTCCTCCTTTTACCTTGGAAGATGAAACAGATGGTGGTGATGACCTCCGCATGAAATACCGATACTTGGATATCCGTCGCAATCCAATCAAAGACAAGTTGTTGTTTCGCAACAAGGTGGCGCAAATGATTCGCAATTTCTTGGCGTCTCAAGATTTTGCAGAAGTCGAAACCCCTTACCTCATCAAATCAACCCCTGAAGGTGCTCGTGATTTTGTCGTGCCATCCCGCATGAATCCAGGGCAATTTTATGCCCTACCGCAGTCCCCACAAACCTTTAAGCAATTGTTGATGGTTGGGGGTATGGATCGCTATTATCAGATTGTGAAATGTTTTCGTGACGAAGACCTTCGTGCCGATCGGCAACCTGAGTTTACACAAATCGATTGTGAAATGGCCTTTGTGGAGCAAGATGATATTCTAGCTGTTTTTGAAGGGCTCTTACAACAATTGCTGCAAGACATCCACGGCATCAAACCCACTGCTTTCCCACGACTATCCTATGCTGACGCCATCGCAACCTATGGATCTGACAAGCCAGACATTCGGTTTGGGATGTACCTGGCTGGACTCAATGAGGTCGCACAGGGCAAGGGCTTTCAGGTCTTTGACCAACAAGAGTGGGTTGGCGGATTTGCTGTCGAAGGTGGTGCTGCCATGAGTAGAAAAGAAATCGACAGTTGGATCGATTGGGTCAAGCGACCTCAAATTGGTGCCAAAGGCATGGTTTGGGTCAAGTGCAATGAGGATGGTAGTTACAAATCATCTGTCGATAAATTTTACAGTCAAGAGGACTTGGCTGCTTGGGCATCTGCTTGCCACGCCAAAAAGGGAGATATCATTCTCGTTCTTTCTGGCGGAAAAGCACAAACACATACACAACTCGGTGAACTCCGTCTTGCAGTGGCAGAAAAAATGGGTCTTCGCGATCCAAAGGTTTTTGCACCCCTTTGGGTGGTTGATTTTCCACTGTTTGAACAAGTGGAAGGGGATGATCACTTTCATGCCATGCATCACCCTTTTACAGCTCCAAAACCAGCACAAGTCGCCCAACTCGACAGCTCACCTGCATCGGTATATGCCAATGCATATGACTTGATCCTCAATGGCAATGAAATCGGTGGTGGATCAATTCGTATTCACGATCGAGAAGTGCAAGAAAAAATATTTTCACTCCTTGGGTTTAACAAACAAGAGGCCGAATCACAGTTTGGGTTTTTGATGGATGCCTTTCGCTATGGTGCACCTCCACATGGGGGGATTGCTTTAGGGTTTGATCGCCTGGTTGCTGTGTTAGATGGGCAAGAGTCTATCCGTGATTATATCGCTTTTCCAAAAAACAATAGTGGTAGGGATGTTATGATCGATGCCCCAGCCCCTTTGGATGATGATCAACTCGATGAACTTTCACTTCAATCCAAAGCATGACCAGGCTTCTAAAAGTTTTATTTGCGTGCATTGTCATCGCAATCATTACTGGCTTTGTGCTCAAATCAAACAACCCAATCATTGGAGATCGTGTCATTGGGGTAACGATTCTCTTTACCACCTTTATTTTTATGCCCCTATTTATCTACCACAGGTGGAAAGACAAAAAACTAGCAGACTATACCCTCACGCCAGAAAACTTCAAAAAAATGAGGGAAATGGGGAAAAAATCAAAACAATCCAAATAAATAGCCAAGGGTTGATATATTAATACTATATTCGCCCTTTAATTTAAATAGATGACTGGAACAGTTAAATTTTTCAATGGGTCTAAAGGTTTTGGATTCATTACCAATGATGAAACGGGCGAAGATATTTTCGTTCACGTAACCTCACTAGAGGGAATCAACCTCAATGAAGGTGACAAAGTATCGTATAACGAGGGTGAAGGTAGAAAGGGCAAAATGGCCACTGATATCGAACTCCTTGACTAATTGTATTTTATTTTGACTAATTGAAAAGCCCTTTTTAGGGCTTTTTTTATGTTCTTTTTTGTTTAAAAAACGCCTGTAAAATGAAAGATGCTTCGTCTTCACATACCCCAAAGGTGACTTTGGTTTTGGGATGTAAAGGGGTATTGTGTGCGCGATAACCTCTTTTGTCGTCTGATGCGCCAAAAACCAATCGCCCGAGTTGACTCCAATACATGGCACCTGCACACATACTGCAAGGCTCAAGCGTGACGTAGAGCGTACAGTCTTTGAGATATTTTCCGCCGATATAATTTGCTGCAGCAGTAATCGCTTGCATTTCGGCATGAGCAGTGACATCGGTTAGTGTTTCGGTGAGGTTGTGCCCACGAGCAATGATCTGACCATGTGCAACCACCACCACGCCAACAGGCACCTCTCCTTTATCGAGAGCAAATTGGGCTTCCATCAAAGCCTTTTTCATAAAGTGTTCGTCAGTCAATGGATCGATCATTAGCTTAATTTTTTATGCCACAGCAGGGCTTGTCCATCTGTGAGTCCTGCGACAAAACAGCTTGTTTGCAACAGCTGCTGGTAGCGATCATCAGGTGAAAAACGAATGGTTTCTGGCAAAAGGTTCAAGGCCAATCGGTCAAGGGCAGTGGTCATGTTATCGGATTGTCGAATGACTGCATGGCTTAACACTTCCAAAATATGATGAATCGCTCGATAGCCTTTCACTTCTTTTTCGATGACCTCCTCCGAGCGATAGATTTTTTCTTTACTTAATTTGATAATATCTTCAACTTGAGCAGTGTATTTGCTTTTTTTGAGAAGGGCATGTGAAAACTCTCCAGCTAAAATTGCCTGTTCATTTTCCATAAAAATATGTGTCGCATCCTCGATCAACACCCCGATCGAGAGAGCACGCAGATAGGCTAGGCGGTCTGTGGTAGTTTGGAGTTGTTTGTACTTATCGGTGTCGATATGTTCTTTTACCAATTTAATAAGGTTCTCCAAAGCATAGGACTCTGGAATCCAACCCAAGTTGATGCCATCTTCAAAATCGATAAGGGTGTAACAGATATCATCTGCTGCTTCGACCAAAAAGGCAAGTGGATGGCGGTCAAAAGAGTTTTTAGCGTCTTGCAGTCCCAGTTCATCGGCCACTTCGCAAAAGAAAGCAGACTGTGCTTGAAAAAATCCAAATTTTTTATCGC
>CEWH01076135.1_pt1 | contig 15876 bp, 10 predicted proteins | sample 531231 | NCBI WGS metagenome assembly CEWH01 (sample SAMEA2622316, study PRJEB7988) | marine metagenome | biome: marine biome (ENVO:00000447); feature: surface water layer (ENVO:00002042); material: "saline water (ENVO:00002010), including plankton (ENVO:xxxxxxxx)" | depth 5 m | reverse complement strand
TTCTTTTAAAGGGTGTAATAAACTTATTGATGTTAATTTTGAATCCGGATCTAGTCTAGCAACTATAGGTATATCCACATTTGAAGGTTGTATTAATATTGAAAAAATTAGTATTCCAGAAAACATATCTACAATAAATGACAGGGCGTTTTATGGTTGTCATAAACTTGTAAATGTTACTATAGGTCATAGTGATACTTCACTATCTCTATCTACTATAGGAGATAATGTATTCTTTAACTGCTACAATATAGAAAAGTTAACAATACATAAGAAACAATCGGATGTTAATATTGGTTCAAATAATTTTAGATTTGGTAATCCGACCGATGGATTTTATCAAAATGGTGAGAATGTTTTTTATATTCAAAGTGATCCTGGTTATACTCCATCGTTATATACAATGACTATTGCATCTCCAACTCCTAGAAGTGATTTTGGAACTCATACTCTGTATTCGGGTACTGGTATTACATATATAAATGTAGATAATGATAGTGATGTCCAAAATATGATTGATTGGACAAAAAACATTCTAGACGATATTATAATTGAAAATACTAAGCCAGTTATAATCAATACTGTATTAGCAAATGATCTTGGTGAAAATATACTAGGAACTGCAGGTCCTAATAATGATTTAACAAATAGTATATCATTAGCAAAAGCATATCTTAATGATACGTATAAGGTACAAATAAATGATACTCTTTATCCATATCTATATGGTGTGTATTTACACGAGGTCTTGCATTGTTTAGGTATAAGAATTAATACATATCCCCTTGATATGCCTAGCTTTCATAACCCAAATGTTTCTTCAATCGCTTTATATGGTACACTTGGTAGTGATGTTTTATATACAGGTGAGTTTGGTGTAAAAAGATATAACGAAATACTTGATGTAAATGGGTATCCGGATAATAAAAGATTAGTAGGATATGTTACCCAAGACGGAACAAGATATACGTACTTGGTATTAGAAGATGATGGAGGAAGTGGTACTGCATATAGTCACCCGGAAGAGGGTAAAGAAGGAGCTGAAGGAGGCTATGCAATAGATTATAGAAATGTTGAAAATGTAGATTACCCAAGCATTGGAGGTGAAATAATCACAGGCTGGTATAATCAATCTGGTAATGTTTTGTCTGTATTAACTGGGGGATTTTTAGAAGATATTGGTTACAAAATAAATTATGATTCTAAATTTATTATAAAAAATACTAGAGAAGCAGATTATCATTATATTGATTGGATATACACAGATATAGCAAATGAAGAGTTCAAAGATAGTACATTTAAGATTTTTAATATGCCTAGTATAGTTCAATCTTTAGGTCAACGTTCTTTCATGAATTGCTCACAATTGTTAAGAATACAAATACCTAATCTTGTTACAACCATTCCAGAAAGAACATTCTATAATTCTGGTTTATTAGCTTATGTAAAAATTGGTACAGACAAAAATTCAGAAAATAGGCTTACTAGTATAGAATCTGAGGCATTTGCAGATTGTACTACACTTAGCTTATTAGAATTATATACTAATAATCCTTATCACGTAGATAATATAACTATATCACAGACTGCATTTAATAATACTAATCTTACAATAGGACTATCTAATCTTAAGGATAGTGTAACAATTATGTCAGTATCAGAAGATGAATATGTTAGTCAATCAAACGCAGGCTCGGGAGGTGACCCCTACATATGTACTATAGGAGGACAACTATATAAACTAGATAATATAAATGGTTTTTGTAGAATGATTCAAGGAATGTTATATGGTAAACCATTAATCATTAATGTAGAAATGATGATGGATAGTACTATTGAAGAAATAGAGATGAATGAATGGGTTGATAATATAGAACGTTTTAAAATGCATAGAGATAATAATAACGAATATCACTATCATAGACAATCATTTTTTACAAAAATATATATTAAATATGGTGATTCTACACTTCTTTATGATTTAATAGATTATAAGATTATCAAAAATAACGGTATATTAGATATAGATACAATAGATGTAGATTTAGGAAAAACTAAAATAGAAATGTATAGTGATGATTCTATACAAAATGCATATAGAGTATCAATAAAAAATGTACATATAAACATTAAACGCTATTATAATAAACAATTACGTAATACAATAGATATAGAGGGTGCAGGTTGTATAAGAAATATGTATGGTATGTTAGTTACTCCTATGAATACAGAAATGTGTAGAATAAATAATATCACAGACAAAATGTTTTTAGAAAAAAAGAATACTCCAGTTTTCAAAAAAGGTATTATAGAGTATTTTCAAAAAATAGACAAAGACCATAAACAGATTACTGAGAAAAAGATTATACCTTGTTATTAATAATATTTATAAAATAGACTATATAATTTTTATTATTATATAGTATATGAATACAACCTATATTTTATTAGTATTGTTAGTACTATGTTGGACTGTTAATCCATTTATGAAAAAAAAAATAGCAGCAAAAATGTCTTCGAGTGAATATATGATTTTTAACCATTGTTTATGCTCAATATTGATATTCTTGTATTTTATATATCTTATAAAAAGTGATAATTTTAGTATAAACAATATAAAAAGTCTTGACAATAAAGACTTCGGAATAAGCATAATGGCAGCATTAACTACTGTACTTGCAACAGTATTTTTAATCTCACTTTTAAAAAACAACGATGCTTCATATGTCATACCTCACGTTCAACCGTGTGTTATATTACTTACAATGTTAGTTGGTTATTACCTATATGATGAAGGAATAACTAAAAATAAATCGTTTGGTGCTATATTAATAATATCAGGTTTGGTTTTAATGAATTACAAGAAAACTGAATAGTTTAATTTTGCCAGTTTTTACCATTAGGTAATATAGGTTTACATTTACCAGTTTTATAGTCAGCCAAATTCGCGATCTCAAAACTAATCACGTGTGTTTCATCTGGTTTATTTACGAATATTGCAAAATCTTTTAATTCTTGGGGTGGATGTATTTTAAGAAAAAAGTTTGCTTCAGTATGTCTTTTAGTTACTTCTAATAATTTTTTAAGACTGTTTTCATTATTATTGTTTACAGTTAGTTTTATATTATTTACATAATTTAGTTTCCAATTCATAGTTACTTCTATATGTAAATCATCAATAGCTTCTATTTCATATAAAAAACCTTTATATATAAAATCTTTTTCTTCGGCGTCTACTTTTTTATAGTTAAGTTTAAGACCAATACTAAGCATGTATTTAGCTATTTTATGTATATTATCCGGGGTTACAAGCTCAATATTTACATTACTTTTATCAATATCACCAGCATGTATCATAAGACCAGTTAAGAATATATTTTTTACTTTTTCAAATAATTCAGAATAATTTTCAACAGGGCCTATGTTAAGATTATAAAAAAACGGGTCTTTAACGTCTCCATTAAATAAATCATTTATATTATTAATATTTTCAGATGTACTCATATAATATAATATTATATAGATTTTTTATATAAAAATTTATATAATTTACATAATAGTGCAATATCCTTTAGATTCAGTATTATCTTCTGAGATGTTTTCATCGCATTTATCATCCAGATCTTCTTCGATTTGCTCTTTTATAGGATCTAATTTGATTGATGAATCACGATTACAAACAATATGTTGGCATTTTCCTTCTCCAGAGGTGTCATCTTCTTGAAATATAATTGTTTTTGATACAGATTTATCTATATTATATATAGTTTCGTTTTCTATACAACTTGAAAAGTAATTATCAATAAGTTTGATTGATTCTTGTTCTATTTCTTCTGGAATTTCTTCAGGAATATTTTCTATTACCGTATCTTCTAATATTTCAGTTACTATGGAACTTATAGTATCATTAGATTCACATATATCAAAATCAGCAAAATAACTTGAAGAATCAATTATTAATGGTTTTAGACTTGTTTTGTCAAATAATAGAATGTCTCTTTTTACACTATCAAACAAAATTATAGAAAATGGTACAAGTAATAGATTATATTCATATAGTTTTTGCGTTGATAACTCCCTTAACTCATATCTTAAATGTTGATGTTTATATTTTAATACTATAAACACTTTATTATGTATTTTGATAATATCTCCTTTATTTATATCTACATTATTAGGTTTTACTGAATCTAATATTTTATTTGATTTATCTTTTATAAAATGTCTTTGTTTATAATGATGTGTTAATTCATTAAACAAATCTATATCCATATCCTTATTAGCCATTTCAATACCATATATATTATTGTTGCGAATATTACTATATGTTAGATCATATTTCTCATCATTTATAGATAATTTTACTCTAACAGGTGATTTAGGTTTAATAGATTCTGTATCGAATCTATTACAGGGAGTGTTAAAAGGTACAATATAATTAGGAAGAGATAGTATATCATTTTCTATTTTATATGATTCTCTTGTTATTATTTCATCTTCAATGTAATGTTCTTCTGAATTTGTGACATTAGGTACACCAACTCCAAAGTAGGCTTCTAATTTATCAAAAGGGTCTATATCGTTGTCCTCTATATGATATTCATATTTGTGATCATAGTTATCATCGTTATTATCATTATCATAATTATAACAGTAACATCTACCATTTTCATCATATATATCAAAAGGATTAAAACAACCACACGTATTCTTTATAAATCCTCTTTTTTTACAATAATCTAATGTACCAGATAGTGTGTTCATATTACAATCGTTATCAAACATTATATATTATATCTGTTTATCTTTTTTTTTTTCTTAAAATTTAAGCAGAACACATTAGGCATTCCTCTTCTTTTTGTGGTTGTATAGTAAATTGCTGAGCCTTAGTGTTTGCTCTTCTTCTAAGATAATATATACCTGTTTTAAGACCTGACTGCCAAGTATAAAAATGCATAGATGATAGTTTACTAAAATCAGGATTTTCAAGCCATAAATTAAGACTTTGTGATTGACATATATATGCTCCTCTATCTGATGCCTGGTCAATTAGACTTTTCATTGATAAATCCCACGATATTTTAAAAATACTTTTAATTTTATCAGGAACATTAGTTTTTTTAATAGAACCGTTATTGGCAATGATATTATCTTTTATTGATTTATCCCACATACCTATTCTGATAAGATCATTTTGTAAATATTTGTTTATAACTAAAAATTGCCCAGCAAGTGTTCCTCTAGAATAAATATTTGATGTAAAAGGTTCAATACATTCGTTATTTCCCAATATCTGACTAGTAGATGCCGTCGGCATAGGCGCGACAAGTAGAGAATTTCTCATTCCCCAGGTCATTATATTCTTTTTAAGATTATTCCAGTTTAGTTTTATATTTCCTACTTTGCTAAGTGGCTGAACATTCCATAAGTTAAATTGAAATTGTCCTTTAGACATAGGTGAATCTATAAAAGAAGAATAACTTCCATAATATTTATCTCTTTCTAGTTCTTTTTTACCGAAACGTAATTTATGGTATATATCATTGTCATGTTGATTTTCAAGACATAATTTATCATCATAGTGGTTAGGAATTTTCTTAGAAAACTCATTCAAGAAAGTTGTTTTTTCAGTTAATTCATTATTACACCACTTATTAATTATATTTGTTCGATGTTTTGCAATTTCCATACTTTTTTCACAAGCAGCATAGTATATAGCTGCAAATATTTCTTTATTTAGTTCTCGAGCCTCTTCACTATCAAATGGATATTTAAAAAGAGCATAGACATCTGCAAGTCCTTGTACTCCTATTCCCAATGGTCTATGATTGAGATTTGATACTCTCGTTTCCTCTACTGGATAAAAATTAAGATCTACAATTTTGTCTAGATTATTTGTTACAACTTTAGTTGCACTCATAAGTTTATCAAATCTGTAAGTTGGTTTAAAATATGTATATAATTCATTAAATCCTCCAATATGATTATCATTAATATATATTTGAGGCACTGTTTTAAATGATTGCTCGTCAGTGAGTATTTTACAAGAATCATCAGTGCATATTGTATTAAGTTTTTTGAAAAACTCACTCCTATCATTATCATTGTCCAGATTATGCTCTATGTAATCAAGTTTATATGAATTAAGGTAATTTTTTGCATATTTACAAAATTTACAATCAGATTTAGTATATATTTCTATTTTTTCAATTTTTTTAAAATCATAAAGCTCTACAAATGATGCTAAGGATATTGATGCAAGTGTACAACAAGCATACTCTTTATGATCAGAATATTCTATAATTTCTGTACACAAGTTAGATGATCTTATAGTTCCGAGATTTTTTTGGTTAGATTTAATATTAGCAGCATCTTTATAACATATATAAGGTGTTCCAGTTTCAATTTGTGATATTAGTATTTCTTTCCATACATCAATAGCTGGGTATTGTTTAACTATATTTTCGGGATCACTTTCATACTTGTTATATAATTTTTCATATTCCTCACCATATGCACTGGTTAATCCTCTACACTTATCAGGACAAAATACAGACCACATTTCCTTATTCTTGACCCTTTTCATAAACAAATCTGATACCCATAGTGCATAAAATAGATCACGTGCTCTCATATTTTCATCACCGTGGTTTTTTCTACCCTCTAAAAACCTTAAAATGTCTGGATGATGAGGCTCTAAATATATTGCAAAAGAACCATTTCTCTTTCCACTCTGATTTATATGTCTCGCAACTTCATTAAATACCTTTAGCATAGGCATTATACCATTCGATTTACCATTAGTACTTCTTATTAAGGCATTTTCTCCTCTAATATCGTGTATATGTATACCTATTCCTCCTGCCCATTTAGATATTTGTGCACAATCCGCAATTGCTTTATACATGCCGTGAACACTATCTTCCATACCCAGTAAAAAACAGCTCAATAACTGTGGTCTAGGCGTTCCACTATGAAAAAGGGTCGGTGTAGCGTGTGTAAAATATTTATTAGATATCATATCGTATGTTTCTAATGCATCTTTTAGATTATCTGAATGCATTCCAATACTAACTCTCATAATCAAATGTTGTATTCTTTCTATGATTGTATTATTAACTTTCATAAGATATGCCTTTTCTAGTGTTTTAAAACCAAAATAATCAAAATTAAAATCACGTGAATAATCAATATAACTATTTAGTTTGTTCTTATTTTTAATTACAAAGTCATAAACTCTTTTTGATATTAATGGTACTTGTTTATCATCTTTATCCTTATTGTTATATAATATATATATTGTTTCTGAAAAGGATGGTGATGTACATTTCTGATTGTTTGAAATAATTATTCTAGATGCTAGATGAGAATATTCAATATGATTAGTACTTTTTTCAGTGCATTGCTCTGCAGCAAGTTCATCTAGTTCTGTAGTTTTTACCATATCATATATTCTCGAACAGACTTTTTGAGCTATTTCAGTTACATCAATATTAGTTAATTTAGGTGTCATTTCACAAAGATATTTGAGTCTATTTATAACCTTATCAAATGAAACTTCCTCAACACTACCATTCCTCTTTTGAACTTTCATATTATTATATATAATAAGAATTTAAGTTTTATATGATTTAGTATTCTTGATATTTAGAATAATATTAAGAATCACTTAAAGATTCCATTGATTTATAGTATAAATGGTTTGTAAATTAGGTATTTTTATTTTATTGGTAATAAGTTCATTTACACCTATATACTCAAATGTAGTTTCTATGTCTGGTAAATTACCCCCCGGATATTCTTATAGAGAAGTATCTCTTCAATTGAGAATAATGCATATTTATGATATAAATTTAGACCATCAAACAGTAAGATTATCTGGATATTTTAGACAATCCTGGAATGATAGTAGAATGATGGGAGATCAATGGGATGGTATTACACCCTCTGGAAGGAGATTTTTTTTAATGAATAAGGCACAGGCTTTGTGGTATCCAGACACTTTTATAAGTAATAGTATTGATCATCAGGATCGTCAATCGTTTTCTGGTGACCCACAAGGTGCATATCATTATTTTAGAGTATACACAGATGGAGAAGTATTATATAGTCAAATGATAGATATTATGATAAAAACAAAAATGAATCTTAAATACTATCCTTTTAATGTATTAAATATATCATTAGATGTTGAAAGTTATGGATATCCTGACCATACTCTACGATATGCACCAGGTAGTTCAAGTGATGATGATGGATTAATAATAAAAATACAAAATGTACCTGGATATGAAATTAATGAATCACTTGTACGAAGTTTTTTGACTACTGCTGAATACTCTACTGGTAATTTTTCTAAAATAGAAATGTCTTTTACACTAATACCTAATGATAGTACATTATTTATATTATGTATACCAAATTTATTACTTATTGTTATTAGTTCATTTGTGTTTTGGATGGATGTAAAGAAAAAGCTTAGTGAAAGGTTAAGTTTAGGTATAACTGCTATGCTTGCAGATTTTGCTCTAAGTTTTAGTTTACCTGTTCCGGCTACCCCAGATTTTTTATACGTAAGAGAGTATATTAATATTTCTTATATATTTATAGGCTTTTCTATTTTTTTTACTTTTACAGAGTATATCATTGTATCTTTTATTTACAATGTCAAAATGCATAGTAAGGTTAATAAAAAACAGATAGGAAAAAAAAGGAAAACACTTAAAATGCCTAATAGTTTTATGAGTCGGTCTGTTAAGAATCTAAAAAATGATTTTTCAAAGCTTCTTAATCTTAATGAACTATTAAGAGATACTGTTATAGAGTATAATAACAATTCAATGCCAGAAGAACCAGTGATGCCTATAAAGGCAGCTTTTGGTGTATTTTATCTTATGTGTTGGATTTCATTTATGATTGGGCATATTATACCCGGAAAAATCATTATGGATAAAGCAAGACTAGGTATAAATTATCATTATCAAGCAGTTGAATATTTTCCTTTAATAATATCTCTTGGTTTAATTTTATCATTTATATGTTCTATTATAGCTTTTATTCTACAAAATAAGTCAAGGAGAAAATGGTCAGAAAAAATTGATAATAGAGAAAATAGTATAGATAATTCATCATTAAACTTTAATTCAAAAATAGAACAAAATGGCGATCTTTCTTGTAAAATTGTAGAAAATAATGTAAAAGACATATCGGATAATATCGCAGGTGGTATAGTTGCTGGATTTCGTGACAAAAAAAAAGAAATAGATAATTTTGATATTGATAAAATAGATCAAAGAATAAAAAGCATAACTGAAAGTATTAATAATGATTTTAAAGAAATGACAGAATGCATAAATAAAACATTAAACATAGATAGTGATAAAAACACGAGTGATGATGATTCAGGAATAGTTATAACAGTGATTGAACAATAATAAAATATTGGTTTACTATATATGAGAAGAATTATTATTACATTGTTATTTGTGAGTATAATATTGATAAACATACCTCTCTTTAAAAGTAAAAAAGAAGTGATTATACCTACTAAAAAACAAGAAGTACCTAAACTTATATTAAAAAAGCCGTTACAATTTCCATTAAACCACCCTAGAGTCAATATGTATAGGTCTGAGCAATCAAGTTATGATTTTATTTAGATATATTATATGAAAATATGTATTTATATAATATATGGAGTATAGAAAAATTACTAATCCAATAACCAACCGTAAGGTAAATACAGATTCAAAATTAGGTAAACAAATTATCAATACTTATATACAAAAGGCCGGTAGTAATAAATGTCCTATTACTGATTTTGTTTATCATCTCTATGATAGTGGTATACTGTTTCCTACAAATTTATTAGATAAACAAAAACAATGTTTTCTAAGAGGAACATTTGTGTTTGAAGATAATAACTCTGAAGTTTTTAAAATGCTTGAAAAGGCTGGATGTAATAAAACACAATCTTTTTGGAAAACAACCCATTCAGAAGTAAGACATAAAGATGCAGTTGATGCAAGTTTAAGACTTAAAGGACGCCCAAAAGGAGTAAAAGTGGAAGAAAAGTGGAAATTCGATAAAGACAGTAAAAATGCTCTCAAAAAATTCTTTCAATATGAACATAAAATAGATCCGGCTATTGTTTATCTATGTGATAAATTGTGTAGAACTGCCGAAAAAAACAATACGGATATATGTAAAGAAAAGGCTAGAATAGATCCTAAGGAAGTATTATTTATGTATCATTTTATGACTAAAAGCAAATATGGAAAACCTAGAAAATACACTCTTCTCAAGTTAGAAGGTCATTTTTCAATTTCAGCTGGACATACTTTAGCAGCTGTTAAAAGATATGGATTAGGAAAAGAAGGAAAAACTGCCTATAAAACGACTAGAAGAGAAGATTGTTTTAAAAAAAATTCTTGTTTATTTAAAGATAGTCAAATATGTGATGATGATGGTTGTACAGTATATAATGCAGGTTTTGATTATCACGTTTATAATTTTATCAATAATAATAAAGACAAAAAAAATAGCATCGTGGATTCTATAAAATTCTATTATAAACATCTTAGAACTGGTGATGAATTGTTTATTCCACAAGAAATAACTAATATACTGCTTAAAGATTTCAAATAAATTTATCAGTCTATAGTTTTTAGAATATTTTATATAATATAATTGACTATTAAGTAATTATATAAAGATTAATATATTATTATATTCATAAATGTTTAACTTCTCCGCAGTAAATCCAATGTATCCAAATGCTTGTGCTAATGAAACTATCACTGGTTTACCAGCTGATACTACCGCATCATCCTTTAATTCAAATCATATGGCGAAAAAATTTGGTGCTCTATTAGGTGAGTCCTGCTCTAGCCGTGGTTTCACAGAAAAGGGGGTTATGTTTCATTCAATGACGTTTCATCCTACCTCTAATGTTACTGTAAATTGGAATGGTCAAGTATGGACCAAGTAGATAAATAATTTTATATAGATTATATTTAATCTATACAAAAATATAAACACTGCGATTTTTCTATAATAGATTCTTATTTATGATATTATAAAATTTAGTAGCATATCCAGGTAATCTCTGTATTGATTTCTTTATTTTATAGCTCATTGCAACAGGAGTCTTTTTTATTATTGTTTCAAAATTATTATCTATAACATCCTCAATAATGTTTTTCATTAAGTAGTCTAAAATGTAACTAAAATCTTTAGGATATACTATTGTATTGTCTTTTAAAATAATATCTATATTTGTTAAGTCTAGTAAATTAACCAATTCATTATAATTACCAGTAAGCAGATTTGAAAAAACTATATTATCTGGACTATAACTAAATACTGATCTAAATGAACAAATATAAAACTGATCAAATATATAACTTTTACTAGATTTTTGAAAAGTATATAAATCTACTAACCTATCGATTGATTTCGCAAAAATACTAAATGTTTTTCTATACTGATTTATGTCTAGGTTTAGATACAATTTATATGTATGAATAAACATTGAATTATCCTTTAATTCAAACTTGATAATATCATTATGATCTAGCGTATCTAAATATCGAATGTCATCTTTAAAATATAACCATCTCTTACAAGATAAACATATTCCATTTTCTGAATGTGAATACTTAAAATCATTGAATATAAAATTACCATTGTCATTCTCAAAATCAATTCGCAATTTTTTTAGTATCATTATATCAATATAATTACCGTGTTCATTTTCAGATATATATGAAAAATTAATATTTTTATTATTTATGTAATTAGGCGAATTAATAACAGAGTCTATTAGATTTTCACAATATGATATATCTATACTTGGTTTAGTAAATTTAGGTATTTTATATAAAACATTCCTGTTTTTAATAAAAAAATACTTTTTTATTATGGTTCTTAGAGATTTGTATATTTTGTCTGAAGAAGAGGTAAATAGTCTAATTCTAGTGTCATTAATTATACATATATTAGTGTTTAGATTGTATAAAACCCCATCAATCCATATAATATCTTTCTTCCATAATCTTATATTAGCATTGTATTTTATAATATTGTTTTCAACATAAAATGTTTTTATATTAACTGTCATATGGTTTTGAAAATCAAATAATACCTTTATTTTACTTATGTATATATTTGGGTATTTATTATCATCAGTATTAGAAAATTCGCTCATAAGATTTTTAGCTTTGCTATAAACATCATTTCTGATGAGTTCAGAATTTAACACTATTAATACCTTTTTACTATATACATTTATATTATCAGTTTTTAGATCATAACTGATTTTCAAATCTTTGATATTACATAGATATATCTGGTCATAAAATAATTTACACTTTTTAATAAATATTCTAATTTTATTATTATTTTTAGTTAATATTAAATTATTGATTTCTATTCGAAAGTTTTTATAATTTATTGTAATGTTACATGATTTTAAGAATATATATCTAACTAATTCATTATATATATCCTCTATAAACCTTATTTTATTTATTGTTTCACTATTTGCATTATTCCAAATCTTAAATATGTTTACAATATTTTCAAAATTGAATATTTTAGGATATAATACTATGTTTTTAATATAGATTATTGGTATTTTTCGATTGTTGTTTATTTCTAATTTTATGTTTTTTAATTCCATATTTTTAAAATATTGGGTATCTCCATAGTTTATATGATTAATTAAAATACGATTACGTAAACCTATTCTACTTATAAACAGATAACAATTTTTATTTATATTATGCTGATTTTTGACATGTATATAAAAAAAATAGTTAATAAGTGAATGAAATATATTCCATACAAAGTTTTTGCAATATTTGGTAAATGGAAGAATATAATTCATTTGTTATATTAGAATATAATACTTTTAGGTGGAAATTATATCCACAGAAATTATATCTATAGAAAATATATCAATTATGGATAATGATTTAGTATGGTATGATAATACAGAAGATAATCATAAAATGTTTATTTTAAAAGAGAAAAAAGAAAACGCTAAATATGAATATTATAGTGATAATGATAATAGTGATATTGATAATCTAGTAAATCTTACATATGTTAATATACCCTCTATAATGAATGTTCTTAATAAACGTTATAATAACAATAGTATATATACTTTTAATGGTAATATACTTATTTCTATAAATCCTTTCAAAAATATAGATATATATAATCACGACAATGTTAATTTAGATGAACCCCACGTTTTTTCTTTGGCTGAAATTGCATATAAAAATGTTCAAAAAAAAAATCAATCAATCTTAGTATCTGGTGAGTCAGGTTCTGGAAAGACTGAAAATACTAAATACATACTCAAATATCTTTGCAAAAAGTACGCCAACAATAACATATTAAGCGATAAGATAATTTATTCAAATTACATTATCGAATTATTTGGTAACGCAAAAACAATTAGAAATGATAATTCTAGTAGATTTGGTAAATTCATAAAATTATACATAAAAGATGATAAAATCATCGGAGGAGATATAGAAAATTATTTATTAGAAAAATTAAGAGTATCATTTGTTAATAATCTTGAAAAAACATACCACATATTTTATCTAGTATCTACTAATCAAATAATAAGAGATAAATATGGTTTTAAAAGTCCTGAAAATTATTCCATACTTAAAAATTCTAAATACACATATGAAATAAAGGAATTTTTAGATTATGAACTATTTATTGAGACATTACAAAATTTTCAGTTTAGTGATAAAGAAATAGATACTCTATTTTTAAAATTAAAGTTAATATTAGAATTATTAGATATAGAGACTAAAACAGATCTAATTTGTATTTTAGATAAAAACATAGATGTTTTAGAAAATATAGATATTAAAAAGGTAGAATTATTCAATATTTTAACAAAAAGGGTATTCTTTGTTTCTGGAGAAAAAATAGAAAAAGACCTAGATGATAAAGAAATAAGAGTCCAGATTAAATCATATAGTGAAGATCTATACGAAGATTTATTTAATTTCGTTATTGATAAAATAAATAATCATCTAGGTGAAAAAACAGACAAATACATAAGCATTTTGGATATATTTGGCTTCGAAATATTTGATCATAATAGTTACGAACAATTATGCATAAATTATACCAATGAGGTATTACAACAAATATATAATCAATATATATTTCAAAATGAGCAAATAGAATATGAAAAAGAGGATATAGATTGGACAAAAATAGATTTTAAGCGTAATGATAATATAATAGACCTTTTTACTGATAAAGTGTCATTATTTTCAATAATTAATGAACAATCTATATTAGGTTCTGGTACAGATATTAAAATATTCAACTCTATATCTAAGTTTCTTGTAGGCGATCTATTACAAATAGAAAAAAGCAAACGTAGAGATAATATATTTCAAATACGCCATTATACAGGAAATGTAGACTACACTATAGATAATTATATTGAAAAAAATAGAATTAAAAGCAAATCATCTAAAATAAAAACTAATCTTCAATATTTTACTAACCAATTAACTTTACTTAAAAAAAGATTAGATGAAAATCAATGTTACTTTATAAGATGTATAAAACCGAATGATCAAAATAGTCCCAATCTATTTAATCAAAAAAAAGTTTACATTCAATTATTATATAGTGGAATTATAGAAGGTATAAAGATAGTATTATCTGGTTATCCTGTAAAAAAATATAAAGATGATTTAATACAAGAGTTTAGATATTTTAACTATTGTAATAAAGTAAATATAATTGATTATTTAAAAACAAACATAGATGATAAAAAGAAATACCAAATAGGTATAAATAAGGTTTTTTTGAAAAAAGACGTATATGAAGAGTATCTAAAAACTAATAACAGATACAAAAATACTATAGTAACTGATCTTCAAAAACATATTAAAAGACATTTACAACGAAAACAATATATTGATATCTTAGTAAATTTAGTTATTATTCAAAATAATACAAGACATTATCTTGCAAAAAAAATACTAAATAACTTGAAGATATGTAATGCAAATAATACAATAGCTAGTTATATATATACATTAGTTCTTCGTAAAAAACATATCTATAAATATAATTCTGTTTATTTATTAAAAATATATATTAATAACAAGTTTTTACAGATAGAATACAAAAATAAGAAAAATGTATGGTTATCTTCAAAGAAAATAGCATTATGGTATAGAAGATATTTAATAAATAGAAAAATAAAAGAGAGAAAAAGTGTAAAAAAATTATCTAATATTGTAACTGAAAAAGAGACAATAATAAAAGATAAAAACGATATTATATTGAAACAGAATCAACAAATTGAAAAACTTATAAATATGCTAAAAAATGATAAAAATATAGATAATAAGACGTTTGATATAGATAATGTTATACAAAAAGACATTATTGATCAAGATGATAAAAATACAGAATTAAATGATATTGATGAATATTGTATAGTAAATGATACACAGGAGAGTATTAATAATCCCAAAATTAAAAAAAGTGTCATAAAAGAAAACTATTTTAAAGAAAGTTCATATATTTTATCAAATAGTGATAGTGATACTTTAAAAGAAAATAAATTAGAGGATATTGGAACAAAAATGCATAATCTATATTTAGAATTAAATTCAAAAGATGACGATATTAATATGATTAATCATAAATACGAAGTATTATTGTTAGCATATGAAAGAGAAAGAAAAAGAAATTCTACATTCTCTTTTATTAAAAATCTTTTTAATTAAAATGATGTATGATAGTTTAAGAAATTAAGATCACACTTTTTAAATTTTTGTTTAAATAGTAAACACAAATTATCATAAATAACCC
>CEWH01054022.1_pt1 | contig 15987 bp, 6 predicted proteins | sample 531231 | NCBI WGS metagenome assembly CEWH01 (sample SAMEA2622316, study PRJEB7988) | marine metagenome | biome: marine biome (ENVO:00000447); feature: surface water layer (ENVO:00002042); material: "saline water (ENVO:00002010), including plankton (ENVO:xxxxxxxx)" | depth 5 m | reverse complement strand
CAAATCGATGGTCCCATCTCGATTGCAATCGTAACTGTCACCGTCAGAATCAAGATTGACATCTGTCTCAATCAGCGGATTCAACCCCCAGCGGTTCTCGTTCAAATCCCATGAAGTAAACCAATATTCGAACCCATCGTACATACCATCATCGTCGGTATCCGGGTTGGTCGGATCCGTCATTCCAAGAAGGAGAGAAATGAACACATTCGGAGGTTCACCAGATTGCCAAGCATTAAAATCGTCCAACAATCGTTTTCCGCGGGAATCCTTTGAAATGAGAATTTGGAATACACGCTGCGCCTTTTTCGTAGGTTGTTGGACGTCTCCATCTTCATGCAGCAAAGGAGCATCTGCCGGCGCATCAATTCCGTTCTCTGGGTTTGAGGTTGCTAGAGCAAATTCTTGCAAATCAACCAACCCGTCGTTGTCGCTGTCGAAGGTACCATCGCCTGCAACGACTGGATTCAATGTCCACGTTTGAGCAGAAATGTTCCATGCTGTGAACAGCAACTCAAGCCCATCGATAATGCCGTCTCCATCCGTATCGACGTTGTTTGGATCACCCGTTGGACCCGTGATGTTGTACTGATCTGAGGTCATATAGGTGCCGAACGAAAACGTTGTCGAAGCAGAAGGCCATTGTTGGAATGCATAGGCAGAGCCAAGCGTGGTGACAAACCATTGTGGTGAGGAACGATTGGAGTTCGTTTCCGATAGACTCGAGTCAATGAGGTTGTATTCTTCCCAGTTGGTCATCCCGTCGTCATCTGCATCAAGCCATCGGTCGCTCGGTTGCAACGGATTGAGTGTCCATTCATCATCAATGACGTTCCATCGGGCGAACCAAATCTCCCAACCATCCGGCATTCCATCATCATCTGAATCCGCACTAAACGGATCTGTCGAGCCCTTTTCGATTGGAATTTGGCCTGCCAAAATTGCACCGCTCGCTCGAGATGCGAAATCAGCTTCTGGAAGTCCGAAATCCGAAATATTGTCAAACAAGTCTGTTGTAAAACCATTCGGCAATTCCATACCCTCGAGTGTTTGATTATCCAAGAAGAGACCTGAGCGAATGTGATACTCAAGATAGTTGACAAACATCTCATTTTGTGTGAGTACACCGTCTTTGTTGACGTCATAGCCATCACCATCAGGGTTTTCAAACAAATCCGAACCATTCAACGGGTTGACGCCAGTGCGAAGTGGCGACCACGTACATTGACCATCGGCTTCCCAACCGTCTGGGAGAGTGTCACCGTCTGAATCAACGAGATTTGGATCTGGAACAGACCATGTTGCAACCGATTCAGGAGACTCACCAAACTCTTCGAACAAGTCCCCTTGAAGACCTGCCTCCCTAACAAGCGACCATTGGTATTCACAAAGGTTGGCCAATCCATCCTGATCAGCGTCCCAAGACGCATCGTCTGCACGTGTTGGATCGAGTGACCAGTTGTTTCCGCCTGTAAATGAAGTACCAACCCAACGACGATGTTCAATCTCCCATCCATCAGGCATCCCGTCTCCGTCCGTATCCAGAACGGTTGGATCGGTACCAACATCGATCGAGTTCAGGCTGCTGTAGGTTGTTCTTGCTTGTTCGCCCAAGGTCTCGTCACAGGTGTAGACGAGTTGTGGTGTGTAATAACAATCAAAATTTGTTTCACTAAGGTAGTAGCCAAAGAATTCGGCACCGTCCATCAGGCCATCCATGTCGGAATCGCTCTGATTAGGCATGGTGGAATTGTAGCCGTCTGCAGTTCGTGCGACGTAGCGATATTCCTCAAGGTTGGTCCACCAACGATCAAGTTCATCGCCCCCGTCCAACCGGAGTCCATCAACATCTCCGTCAAGAAGTGCATCCCATGGATCGGTTGGGTCTAAGCCGTAAGCAAGTTCCCATCCATCAGGCATTCCGTCACTGTCTGAATCGTTCGCACCCGGGTCCATGAGTTCCAAATTTGCGAATCGACCAGGTGCCGATGCACCGAGGATGTAGGTGTCTCCGTCACGTTCCATGATGCCAATGGATGCGATTTCACCAGGCATTTCGGAATTGGATTGAAGGCCATATACATCCAAATAATTTCCTGCAAGAACCCACAAACCGTCGGACGATCCGACAAGGATTTCGTTACCCGTCGGATAAATTGAATGAATGTTGTTGGACTTTGCAAGTTCGTCAGTATCGCCACCTGGGTGCTCGAGTAGGTCACCAAACGACATGTCGTTCAACTCCAGATTCAAACGATGCAAACCAGAGGGAGTCCCAATCCAGAGTGCAGTAGGATTTTGCGCATTTGGTCCATCAAGAACGAGGGCTTGTACCTCTGCTGGATTACCGGTTGCACCGAGATTGAGCGTTCTCAGGTCATCGATTCTGTTTGCAATGTTTGATGGATTAGCGTCGAAGAAGAACCGCCACGTTGGAGTTGCATCGTCTCTGCCTGTGGCAGATTCGAGGGTCATCATTCCTCGCTCTGTCCCAATGTAGAGCACCAAGCCACCGCCTGGTACGTTTCCATGTTCCAGTTCAGTAACAACAACCTCGTCTTGCATCAACGAGGACTTGAAATTGGACCCGAGTTCATAGGTTTGTGTGATTTGGCCACCTACGTTCACTTCGATGACCATACCGTCACCACCGGAACCCAGAGCGATGAGTTGTTGGCTCGAACCTTCGATGGCAAGTTGTTGAATGGCGAAGACTTCAACAGCTTCGGTCGAGGACCACGATTCGACGGGTTCAACAAAACCGTCGACTTGCAAAGCAGCGACATGTATTCCGTGCGTAGTTGCTACAGCAATCGAATGTGGACCCGTCTCAGACTCGACGAAGACAGCTTCGTATCCGGTGATTCCTTGTGGGAACCACTGGTCTTGGGTTGTTTCTGTTTCGTAGTCGATCGTAGTCATCCCGTAACGTGTCAAATAATACGCAGTCGAACCGTCGACGAGTATGCTACGGACGTCATGATGCATGAGCGCGAGAGCGCCGGGTACAGCATTGAATGTCAGAGGATACTCCTTGAAGGATGAATCGTTGACGCCCAATTGAACCTCACGGAGACCCGACCGTACCGTATTGCCTTCGTCGTTGTGGGTGTAAAATTCCTCTAGATTGGACAACGATTCACCCAGCGCAATGGCTGTATCGGTCCGACTCACATCAGCAGAAACGAGCCCATCTCGATTCAAATCCCAACCGTCTCTGTCATCATCGAGCAAAGCGTTTGAACGGTTCAGTGGGTCGAGACCAAAATGTACTTCCCAACCATCAGGCATTCCATCTCCGAATGAGGGATAGAGCGGGCGGACCGCAAAACCATCCCAACTATATCGGTCCGAATCATCGAGAAGTGGGTCGGTTCCGAGCCACAGATCTTCGCCAACAACACCAGTAACATTCGTTGTACACGCTGAGAGAATGTTCACAAAGGATGCATTGGCTCCGTTGGTGATAAACGGCCACTGTGTCAAGACGGAACCTTGTGGAAGCGTGGCCGAACACCACAATCCATCCAATTCGTGGGTGAAATTTCCAGGCATACTGTAACGGTACTCTTCTGGTGAGGTGTACTGTTCTGCTACTGTCAGGAACCCATCACGATTCACATCAAAACCGTCCTCATCAGGGTCATCGGTTTGGTCACTTGCGTTCAATGGGTCGAAGTATGGGCAGACGTAACGTTGCGTTACCTCATCGAAACCGCCTGCACGATCGCACATCCATGCTTCAAATCCGTCCGGCATACCATCTCCGTCCGAGTCAGCGACACGAGGATCAAGGTACATACGGTCCCCGTTTTCATCCAATGTACCAGTTAGCCCACGTGAAAAACCGGGGTCATTGCAATTCGCAGGATACGGCCAACAGTACTCTTCGGTATTGTTCAGACCATCTCGATCTGTATCAAAATTGGCGTCAGGCACAGTCGAGTTCAATCCCTCCATAGCAACAAAACGACCGTCCACTGAAGAGAAGTTTATCCAGTCCTCAAAGATGGTCTCGTGCACGTCTGGAATTCCATCTTCGTCTGTATCAGTCGTTGGAGGCCCTTCGCCGAACGTCTCATCTGGGTGGACGTTCGAAACAGGCGAAATAACTGGGAATTGTGACATGAAGAGAAGCCCTGCAATCACGAGAAGAGAGGTGAGCAAAGTGGTCTGGCTTCTACGCAATACAATCACCTACGGCGTAACGCCCTATCCAAACTCCTTGTCTTCACGCTTATAGCAATGATGGAGCGTTGTTCATACACGGCTGCGTTGTTGTGGCGTGAAAAGAGGATTTTTTTGTTCAATTCGAGCGGTGTATTCAATATCCGTCTGCACTCGCACTGCCTCGATTGGAATGGGTATGGCAATTACGCACCTTGGCACCGGCAGTCGTGGCAATGCCACATTGCTGAGTTCAGGTTCGTCCCACATCCTCGTCGATCAAGGATTCAGTGGAGTCCAACTCGAAAAGAGACTCAAGATGCTCGATGTATCTCCTGACGATCTCGAAGCGATTGTCATCACACACCACCATGGTGACCACGGTGGAGGCGCACTCATCGCTCAGAAGCGGTGGAAGGTTCCTGTCTACGCCAATCACCGGACCAGAGCGGAACTCGGCTTATTGCCTGATTTAACACTGCCGTTCGAGGCGCTCGACGTCTTGCCATTCAACAACGGCATTTCCCTCTTGCCTGTTCCAGTCCCTCATTCAGGTGCAGACAATGTTGCCTTCGTAGCAAGCCATGGGGGTGAGCGTTCAGCGATCATTACTGATTTGGGCAGCTGGACAGATGAGTTGGTGCATCATGTCCGAGGTTGCCAACACATTGCAGTCGAAGCAAACTACGACCGAAACAGACTAATGTCTGGACCATATCCATCTTCCCTCAAAGATCGAATTACTGGGAGAGGAGGACACTTGTCCAATTCGCAAACAGGTGAATTCCTTGCACAAGTATGCACGGACAGGACCAGGAGCATTACTCTGACACACCTTTCTGAAATGAACAACGCACCTCATCTGGCAGAATCGACTGTCTTGTTTGAGATTGATGAAGTATTTGAGGGAGACATCAACATTTCACTCCAAGACGGACCTCAATTTTCGCACTTCATCGGACGTCGTGATGGAGATGGCTTTGCGACCAACGCCATTCAACGCATCCAACGAGAACTGCCGTAGAACATCAACCTTGAGGTCAATGCCTAAATGCAGCCGAACAACTACCGTGAACAAGGGGAGGTCAAGATGCGTCGGCGTAGCACTGCTGAAGATGACGATGCCGTGAGTGAAATTCTCGGCGTTATCATGATGCTCGCCATGGTCATCACCATCATGGGCGGCGTCTGGATTTTCCTCAACCCATACTTGGTTGCGTTTCACGACAACACCAACTGGAACAGTGCCAGCAACATTGCAGACAGAATCGAAGACCGCATCGACGTTGTTGGTGATGCACCCGATGGCACTGGCACACGCCAAGCTCTGTCCCTGAAATCGTCCTCGATCAATCCTGCGAATCTTGTCGAAGAGTGGATGATTGCTGCTGATTTATCGCCGCTCGAAGTGGTCAAAGTGAACGAACTGAATGCAACATCGTTTGAATTTCTTGCGCTTAATGCATCAGTGACGAGCGCGATTGTGCAAACCGTTCAGAACACAACACAGTATTCTGTATCACCTACAACCGAATGGACCACATTGAACCATAACATGGACAGTGAAACATTTCTTATCATCGATTTCTACAATGCTGGAGGCGACCATGTCCACCGATGGTCACGCTTTGTCCTATCAGGCCTAAGTGTTAACACAGCAATCGATGGAGGTATGAACCAAATTGCCTTGATCAACGATGCAAGAATTTCTCGAGACCCGACAACCCCATGGTCCATCGAAGAGGCTCCAAAATTGCGTCTCGATACGTTGGTCGATGGCTCCACAAGGCTCTCAATTGTTCTCACGGACGTCCGTTTGGGCAATGCGCTTGGAAACGGACCAAACGTAGGATTCAAGGTCGAGTCTCTTGGACCAATTCAATTGTTTACGGGAGAATCGTACAACCTTCAAATCAAGGTCAGCAACACACTTCATTCTGTCATCGACCCACAGTACCATGAGGCTTGGCTCAACGAGTACACCATAAGTCGAGCATCTGGAACACTCGGTGATTTCGTTGGAATCACACCGTATCAACGAGCCAGTGGAAGCGATGGACTGACGGTAGAAACGCAGGGTCAACCCCTCTATCTCGAGATTGACGTGCGAAGACTGGCGGTGAACGCGTGATGGAGTTGCATCGTGACGAAGAGGCCGTATCAGCGGCTATTGCAACGGTGCTGCTGTTCGGCGGAGTCATTTCCATCATTAGTCTGATGATGCTTACAATGATTCCCGTTATTGAGGAATTGGAAGGGAGTGTTGAGCGGCATGATATGTCAGCACAGATGATGCAATTTAATCAGCAAACAACGACACTTTCTGAACAAGGAATGCCTGGAGATGTTGTCACACAGGAATTTGTGCCAGTTGATGGCTCTCTGGCATGGGACATGATGCGCAGTGGCATGTGGTATTCCTCAACATGGCAGGAGGACCATTCCTTCCGAATCCGAGATGTTCTCGATTTCGATGACAAGCTGAAGGTAAGGCATCCTGAATCGATGACTTCGACCGCCTGTTTTTCGGACTTAAGGCTCGGACCCGATCGTCCATACCACTACGACGCTCCAGACTGGGCAGATGGTGTGATTCTTACGACGAAACCAGGATTGAGTTTCCCTCTCGGACCAATCGATGTGGACCTGCTTCGAAACGGTTTGGTCGATGAGTCTGCAGAATTGTTCGTCGATGATGTTCAAGAGTGGGAACTTGACGTAGCTGATTGGTCGATTGAATCAAGCCAAGAGCTCGTTGTTTATTGGATGCGTGACGGAGAAGGCACCACTGAAGTTCGAGCCACAGATGCGAATGCGAATGGACTTGGACGGTCGTGGGCCTTACCGCTACCATCGGGCAATGTTCAGTTGAACATTGTTTCACAGGAGGTATTGATGGTTCATGGAAACGGGGCATTTGGTGATTTTACAGAAGTGGCCCTCCCATCGAATCTCGTTGGTGTGCGAACGAGTTGGGACAAGGCCATGACCTTGGATTCGGCACAAGTTGTTCACATCACTACCACGACGGATGCCCAGTTGATGGTCACGATTGGTGGAGAAGGTACAACGACGTGGAAGAGCCTGACAGGTTCAATCCACGGAACGTCTTTCCTTCCTCCAACAGAGGAAGGATTCCTTCTCCTCTCCAACTCGAATGAGGAACCTGCAACGGTGACATGGCGAGGGTCTGGTGTGACCATTGACAAGTTGAGTAGTTACAGCATTGCATGGCCTCCTGTTGACCTCGATGGCGCCAGTATGCTGCAGAGTGAACAACCAATTTCAGTGATTTGGAGTGGAGCATCTTCTCCGGTTGGCGTGTACCAAATGGGGGCGATTGATACCGGAATGGAGTCTGGATTACGAGTTCATTCAAACACTACGAACACATTCAATCTCGAACTGAAAAGCAATGGATATCAATCGATATTGAATATCTCATCGCTTTCTGAAAACGAGACTGTACTGAATCAGAGTGAATCATTGATTGTTTCTGTTGATGAACAGGAAATCATCGTTCAAACCGAGGAAGGTCACGGCGTCTATGCCTTCGCCGATCATGGTTCGATTGGACTTCAAGACAGCATCCACGATGGCGCAAGACGCTGTGTCTCCATCGATGTCACTGCATCCGGATGGGTCGATTTAACCATGCCATGGGTGAGCATGGGTGGACGCAGTATCGCGGACATGCAAGAAGCATGGAAAAAGGGAGATTATCCTGCGAGTTTGCACATCGAACTGTATGGCCTCATCGTTGAGGAACCTTACACTCCAATTGGTAGCGCTTGGGTCATGCAAATTTCACGATTTGTCTATGAGTTTGAGTCTTCTGTTACAGGAATGGAGGTTGCCATGAGTGGAGGAGCCGTCCTGACCAACCACCCAGAATACAAGCCGACCGTCCTAGTAGCACCAGCTGACAGAGGTGGCCCAGGCCCACGTTTCGCTGCAACAATTCCAGCGCTTCACCCGACCAGTGACTCTGCAGTGGGAGGAGGGGTACTCGCCATGGAGGTGACGCTAACAAAGCGAACATCGCTTGCAAGTGATGTTGCCTATGAGGTTCGTCGTGGTTGGGCTGAACCCTATGGAGGAGCGATTGCTGCATCCTCGAACCAAGGTCTTGAGGCAAGTGAAGATTGGACCATTTATCCTGGACGATTGGATCTTCTCACAGACTATGTTGGTTGGGTCCCAGACCCTGGTTTTGGAACCGTTGAGTCTGTCTGGCATACGGCAGGAGAACCCATTCAATTCTCACTACAAATCTCCTCACTTGATGCACATGTTTCGGAGGTGATTGCTTGAAGACATCCAGCTTGCAAGAAAACCGAGAGGCAGCTGCAACCGAACTCGGATATGTGTTCACTTTCTTACTCGGCGTATTGCTCCTTACGATGTTCAGTTTGTGGATTTATGACATTGAAACTGCGACGCGAGAACGCTGGAATGAGGAAGCCATTGATGCCAACATGAACGATTTGTCCGCTGCCATTGAGCGTACCGATGTGGCAAGTCGAATTGACAATTCATCCTATGCAGAGCGCGTCTACTGGAGAGCAACAGAAGCGGACGAATCGCAATTCACGTTGGAATTGACGGATACATCACTGATTCTCTACGATGAGCAAGGTGAATTGGGAACTGAACGTTCGTTGTCTGGCACTGCATCCGCACCACACAGTGGTCTGGTCAATCTTGCAGGGGTTGAATCCATTTGGGTCGTCTATCACAATGGGGTGATTTCCATTGAACTCGACCGACCCATGTTCTAACGGCCCATGATAGCTGAGTGGACTTGGGATTGAACTTCACGCATGCGTGTCCTTGCACCCAGTTCACGGAATACGGCCAGTGCTCTCTGAAGGTACTCCATTCGACGTTGTCGATCTGGTGCCACGCCTCCAAGTTTTGAGAGTAATTCACCTATTTGCATTCGAAGATCGTTGGCCTCTGCAATGATGAGGGCTTCTCGATAACGATCGAGTGCTTCTTCACTTCGACCACTGTCTTCAAGCACTTCACCAAGGAGAATCATCAATTCGACCATGGAAATTGGATCGCCAACATCTGACATGATGTTCAACGATTCAGTGTAATGGTGCATCGATGTTTCTGCATCGTTCATCTTAGCATGATATCGTCCAAGCAAGGCTTGTGCTCTTGCATGTGCGAGCAAATCATCAGCCTTATCGGTCCGTTCAAACGCTTCAAACGCATGCTTTCTAGCGCGCTCAACTTCCCCAAGATCCAGCAAGGCACGTCCAAGAATAATCTGTGCACTAAGAAGTGACTCATCACTGCTAATGATTGCTTCAACTTCGGAATATGCTTCCAAGGCTTTAGCACGGTCGTTCTTTCTTCGGTACAAATAGCCCATGTTGTTGTAGGTGCGCGCAGCTCCTTTCGCATCCCCAAGTTCAACCTGAACCTCAAGTGCTTCTTTGTGCGATGAGAGAGCCTTGTCGGTTTGACCTTGCTTCATGGCAATGTCTGCTTGCGAACCAAGAATTTCGGAATAGACAACCGGAAGATTGGCTTTTTTGGCAGCCTTGCTTGCAGTCTCAAAGATGGATGATGCTTGTTCAAACCGACCGAGCATCAAAAGAATATCTCCCTGAAGTTGCATCATTGGAGCCATCAAGGATTCTTCAAGACGATCGAGTGTTACACTTTCAATGAGACTGAGTAACTCAAGATGACCTTGCGAAACAAGTTGACGACCGAATTCAACGATCTTTTCAATCGCTTCCTGTTGTCGCTCTGAAGCGAGTTCGTGATAGATTTGCTCCAGAGTCGTTTCAGAGGACTTGCTTAACTTGTTGTAGTAATTTGCGCACGTACTGTGAACAGTTTGTTTGGTTTGTTCGTCGATACTTCGTACAAGGAACTCTCGAATCAAATCGTGAACATCGTAGACATCGGTATCAACTTGACGTGCGAGTCCTTGTTCGACAAGACTTCCGAGAACATCGATATCCAATTCGTGAGCAAGTAAAGCATCGAGGGGAACGGATTCTCTGAAGATGGATAACACAGTCAAAACACGCTTCTGTTCACCAGAGAGTTTCGAGAAGATTTCCTTCGTTACGTAATGTTCGAGCGTATCGTGGAAGGCGCCTGCCGATGCACCTCGATTGATCAATTCTAGAACGAGGGGGTGACCTCTCGACAAACCGTGAATGTGCAGCCATTGTTCGGTCGACAAATCTTCGAATCCTGTGAGGAGATTCCTTGCTGAATCGGAGTCAAGACCGTCGAGTGGCAAAACAAGGCTCGTAATTCGACCTTCTGCATCCTTGGTTGGAACGACCGGTTTGAACGAGCGTGAAAAGATGACGAGCCCTATCGATTCTTCGCTTCCAAGCAACCCAAGTGTCATCGACTGAATGGTTTGGAAGAGGATAGCATCCGAAACCTTGTGAAAGTCGTCTACGACGATGAGTGTCGGTGTATTCTCTAGCGAATCAATGAGAATTCGTGCAGCATCGTCCGGTTTAGGTACGGGTGTTGCTGCCAAATAATCAGCAAACGATGAATCGCCAATGTTGAGCAACCACTCAGCTAAGGATTCAAACAAAGCACGAGACCCTTCCCAATCCTGACAGCGATGGTACAGCAAATTTCTACGATGCATGAAGCGTTCAATCAACTTCGCAGCAATTGTTGTTTTACCAATCCCCGCAATACCTGGAATCATCAAAGTGGTTGCGCGGGCATCCAACAAATTCACCATATTGTCAAGTTCTTTTTCCCGACCATAGAAGTGTCGTAATCTTGGGAGATCTCCGAGAGAAGTGACCAGTTGTTTTTCGACTTGCTTTGACAAATCACGCTCAATGAGATCCTCGGACAACGAACGAGCATCAATAATGAGATTGTCATCAAGGTAGCGAATAATATCAACCGGTCGCATTGTGAAGGGTAAGACTTCGTGAGCAGCACCAAGTGATGTCGACAATGTTTCACCGTCGACGTTGATGCAACGAAATTGAAATTCACGAAGGCGGCCCCACGTTTCCTCTGCAGCAAGAATTCCAGCATCTGTTAGAAAGTAGGCCTTGCGTTTTCGGCTAACGCCTTGCACGTGTGCTTGCCGTTCAACAAGAAGACCTTGGTCTCTTAAGCCAGAAATAGCCCTTGGCACGTTGGAACGTGCAATTGCTACGGCATTGGCAATTCCCATTTGAGAGAGAGCGAAAGGAACTTCCACCTTCTCTTTGAAATCGGCATAGTCAAGAAGATGCAACAGCACCTTCTCCTGCACGCCAGGTTTAGCAATCATTGCGCCACCTACTCACTGGGAAGGAGGTTGATATTCAGGATCGGGAACCCACTGGTTGGTCTCTTGGTCCCAAAGCCATCCTGGATGCTGAGCAGAAGACTGCGCCTGAGCAGGTTGTATTGGAACAACGGCAGGTTGTTGTTCAGGAATCGGAGCGGTCTCTTTTCGTCCCCAAGCGTATGGATCTTCTTTCTCTTGGGTTTCTTCGGATGCAGCAAAGTCTTCTTCCTCAATATCCTCGAATTCGATGAAGAAGTACCCAACAGCACCGAGGAGAACGAGAGCTACAATAACAATTGCAATGATGAGGAACAAATTCGAACCTTCATCTGCTTCTCCAACGACGACACCAAACGTCTCCGGTTCAGAACTACCACCGAAGGTCTGACCGTCCATGAGGAACTTGAGGTCGTTCGATGCGTCGTTCATGTCTTGGAGTGTGAGTGCCATCTTCCATGTACCGGTTTCACCAACGACCACGGTCTTGATGAGTGTTTCAGAAGCTGCAGAGCGAGCTTCAATACGGGCCCCAGGCAAGCCTGTACCGCTGAAATTTGCAGTGCTCGTAGCAGTCACTGTGCCTGTCGGATTATCTCGCACGACGCCAAATTCGATTGCCTGAACGAAGAAGGTTACATCACGAGATAACGCAGATTCATCCGAAGTATCACGGACAATGAATCGAACATTCTCAATGGTCCACGTTGTGATATCTTCGTTCGATTGAGAAATGGCAGGGTCGTATCGAGCGAACCCTTCACTATCAATGGTGATGAAGTATGGGTGAGAGTCATCGCTCGGGTCGGTCTGATCGTCTAAGAAGTCGATGCTGAGTTGATTAAACGAGGAATCCGGATCGCTGAAGAATTCCTTCAGATCGATGGTTGCCCCTCCACCACACTGATTCTCAGATGTTGAGCCAACGACGCAGAAAATGGTAATCTGATTCGGCCATGCTGTTGAATTGAACTGTGGAGGAATGTTGTTGGCATTACTTGGCTTTGAAATTGTGATTCGGACGACATCTTCAATGGAGTAATCTTCACCATCGTAGGCTTTGACGCGAATTTCGTACTGGCGCTCGTGAATCAACTTGCTCGTATCCCAAACTGTAGACCACGAATATCCAGGCCCGCTCTTTTGGAAGGTCGTAACTGGACCAGGTCCATCCGAGAGAATGAGGCCGCTCGCAAGATCGAGAATTTCAATTTCAACACGTGTGATGGTTCCATCGGCTCCATCGCTGGCAAACCCAAGAAGCGTGGTCGTCTCTTCTGCCTGTACAGGTTGTGTACCATCAGGTTCGAGAAGATCAACAATTGGAATGATGTTGTCATTGAGAACCATAACAGTCCGTGTGGAAATCACACACGTTCCTTGGACGTCGTCGCAGAAGTCACTGTCACTCGCCCAGACTTCGAACGTATATTCACCGGTTTCAAGTTCCTCAAAGTTCCATTCGTACGCCCAAGCAACTGAACCATCAATGGCGAAATGTGAGGCATAACCATTTGGACCAGAAACATCGAACCAGATGTCTTGAATGTCAGATCCCCATGTGCCTGCGTACGGATCTGATGCTGTTCCGGTGAAGAGAATCTTTCCGTTGGAATGCGTGGAACCGTCCAATGGCTCGTTGAGGTAGAGGGTTGGTGGAACAAGATTCAGCTTGAATTTACGGACTTCGATAGGGGAGTAATCCAAACCATCGTATGAGCGAATACGGAAGGTAACGTCACTTTCACCGTCAGGGTGAGCAGACAAGTCCCAATCGAACGACCATGTCTTGAATGGGTGGTTTTCCTTGGTCAATTCGCCGTTTGCACCTGACGTGTCGACGGCATAATACCAATCGGTACTTCCAGGGGGCTGGATTTCTACTCGCTCAATTAAGCCAAATTGTCTGTCATAGGCGATGATATCGAGTGGATATGGGCCAGACTGACCATCCCAGGCTGTTCCTGAGATCACAGCGTTAATGGCAAAAGAATCACCATCGTATTGTTCAACAGTCACACTTGGACGTTGGTTGTCGAGGCTGATGATATCGTCAATTGACCCACTGAGGACGAAATCGAAATCCTTCTTGCCCTTACCAAACTTGTATGCTTCAACAATGTAGAACGGTAATTCTCGACCGTTTGCACAGTCTGGATCATCGGCATCGACAAAGGTATCTCCATCGTTGTCGTAACCATCCGAGCAGGTATCCTCATCGAGAACTTCTGGATTGCTTGGGTCAGTACCAGGTACGACAACTGCGGTTTCACCTACGAGGTGGTTCCAGTTTCGGTCCAGAAGGAAGTTTGAAGGAAGTGATACTTGTTGGGTAAAACCTAAACTGTCGGTTGTGAGGTCGTAGAGGGGCAAACCAGTAGCATCCTTGATGATGACCGTTGCTCCTGCAACGTTGCTGTTCTTGGCTTTCACTTGGTAGCGAACAAGTTCACCTTGGCGGACTTGCGAACCCCATGCTGAGTTTTGATTTTGGACATGAATCTTCGATTCGTCGAAGTTTTGCAAGTTTGCAAACGAAAAGACGGTTGAGTTGTTAACCAACTCAATGGCGAGTGGCATGTCTCGAGGTGGTGCGGCTGCTGTATCTGGAAGTAGGAGACATGCTGACTGGACATACGGACACTCAGTACCGAGCCATCGAAGCATGACTGGGAACGAATATCCGCCTGTTGCATCAGGGATGTACTCCGATTGGACCGTTACTCGGGACTCGGAGATATTGTAGACTTGTGTAGCATTGGTCCATGTGTTTCCAGAGAAGTAACCGATTGAGCCATACTTTTGCCCATTCTTGTTGTCATAGTGTGAAATGTTTGCTGCAAATTGACCAGCCTCAATGGAGTTTCGTTGTACATTGACTATCGAACCTTTGATTCGAAGACCATCACCCGCATTGTTGGTGACGGTATTGTCAACAATGGTTGCTGAAGAAGCGAAAATGTGGATAGCCGGGCAGTTGAAGTCACCATCGTACATGAAAGCTGAGTTACAAGTTCCAGAATTGTTGGAAATAATGTTGTTCGCTATGTGCGCTCTGTTTGGGGAAGGACTAGGGTAATTGCTGTTTGAATCACGATAGTGGTATTCTCCAATCTGAATGGGTTCTCTTGCAGTGTCTTGTATGGTGTTGTTTTCTATTTCGACTTCGGACTGCCCGTAAACCCAGAATCCGTTGTAACCGGTAATGGGGCCTATGGTGTTTCGATGTGCGAAAACGGTTGAATCACGAATACCAAATCCTGAACCACCCGAGGCACCTGAAATAGTGTTACCCGTCGCTGAAACGATTGCACCATCGTAAGCAGTAATTCCAGCACCTTCTCCAGTCGTAATGACGTTGTTGTCAAGGTGCAATGTGTGCGTGATATCACCTGTGGTTTTGTATGAGTTGGTGTCGATGCCATTGCAGCCAACGTCAAATGTTGAATTCCCAAAGGATCCAGATGATCCTCTGAGGAAGACGCCTTGAGAATTTTCTTTAACGTCAAGACTATCAAAATTAACGAATGAATTTTCAGCGTAAATAAGACTGATTCCATCGTTGCATGAGGCACTTGGATCTCCAGTGAATTCCGAATCGGTTATGGTAAATCTCGAGAGGATTCCAGCTCCTGCGTTGAATGATTCTACACCAGGCCCGTTGTAACCGAGCCCATCCACGCCAAGGGTGAAAGTAGAGTCACGGATTGTAGGAGATGCAAAGTCAATAGCGATTAGATTTGTCGTATTCACATTGTTGAACACAAGATTATCGGCGTTTGTCGATGATCCGTCGAAAACCAGAGCTGCGTACTTGTAGGATTGCTGTGAAGTTACGTAAACAGGGAAACCATATGCGTTGTCGAATGTGACATAGGACAGTCCGGTAGATGCCTGATTGATTGTGTTGCGAATCACAACTCCTGAACCACATGCTGCATCCGGATTATTCAGCAAGTTGTTTTGAGGATCACTGCAGATTCCTGTTACTGTTGTATCCGCTGGATTAGCCCAATTCAAACGAATCTGGGATGATGCACTCGCTTGGCTAGCACCGCAGGAAGCGGATCCAGCACACAATGCTCCGTCGACGAGGATGACTTTTCCAGCAGGTATGTTGATTGTGGTCCCTGCGTTGATGATAAGCTTCGCACCTTCTGCGATTCTAACGTTGTCCGTGAGCGTATGGGTTCCACTCCAGGTCTCAGTTGTGAGAATTGTTCCTGATGCGGTTTCATTCACAGCACTTGCGGTTGGTACTGTAATCAACCCAATCATCAGTGATGTGAGAAGGAGCCCCACAAGTCCTACACTTTTTCCAACATTCGCAAATTGCATGATCATTCCTCTGATTCACTGGAAGGACTGAACGAATATAATACTGCGCCCCATTTGACACAAGCAAGAATATCAATATGATTCGAAAGTATCATTAATTTAAACCTAAATGTATCAAATTGATTCAAAAATATCAATCTACTGGTGTTATTAGCAGGAGAATTCATCAGAAAATTGACCTAACCATGCACTTG
>CEWH01080782.1_pt1 | contig 16100 bp, 16 predicted proteins | sample 531231 | NCBI WGS metagenome assembly CEWH01 (sample SAMEA2622316, study PRJEB7988) | marine metagenome | biome: marine biome (ENVO:00000447); feature: surface water layer (ENVO:00002042); material: "saline water (ENVO:00002010), including plankton (ENVO:xxxxxxxx)" | depth 5 m | reverse complement strand
AGCTTAAAGGGATTCGTAAGAAACTGAGCTTCAGAGCAGGGAAGCTCACCATCCTTGCTCACTACGATGATCTCGGCGGTAGCAGCCGCCACAGTTCCATTACCCTCAGCGACGACCACTGCACGGGAATCCTGAGCCACTTTGGCTTCCATACCGGTTCCCACATAGGGAGACTCCGAAACGAGAAGAGGAACGCCTTGGCGTTGCATGTTTGAACCCATAAGAGCGCGGTTCGCATCATCATGCTCAAGGAATGGAATCAATGAAGCGGCCACAGAAACAAGCTGCTTTGGAGAGACATCCATGTAGGTCGCCTCGGTCGGATCCACTTCAATGAATTCGCCAAGGTGACGTACCGTGATCTTTTCAGTCTGAAAGACGCCTTTGTCATCGATCGGGTTGTTGGCCTGGGCGATGAGGTAGCTTTCTTCTTGGTCAGCAGTAAGGTAGTCAATCTTCTTGGAAACCTTGCCTTTGACAATACGGCGGTAGGGTGTCTCGATGAAACCGAACTCGTTGATACGAGCGTAGCAGCTCATCGAGTTGATCAGACCAATATTTGGACCTTCCGGAGTCTCAATTGGGCAAATGCGTCCGTAGTGAGACGGATGGACGTCGCGGACCTCGAAACCGGCGCGGTCACGATTCAGACCACCGGGCCCGAGCGCCGAAAGCCGCCGCTTGTGCGTCAACTCAGACAACGGGTTGATCTGGTCCATAAACTGACTCAGCTGAGAGCGACCAAAGAAGTCACGAACTACGGCAGCCAAAGCCTTGGGATTGACCAGCTTAGAAGGTGTCATGCCGTCCAGATTGATGTCGAAAAGAGTCATGCGCTCTTTGACAAGACGTTCGGTGCGGGCGAGGCCGACGCGGCATTGGTTCGCGAGAAGCTCGCCAACTGCACGAATGCGGCGACTGCCGAGGTGATCAATATCGTCAAGGACGCCTTCTCCGGCGCGAAGCCCGAAGAGGTAGGCCATCGCAGCGATAAAATCGTCTGACGTGACCACTCGTTCATTGTCGTCTACGCCAAGACCGAGCTTTTGGTTTATCTTGTAACGACCCACGCGGGTGAGATCATATTTTTTCGGGTCGAAGAAGAGACGCTTAAGAAGGGCGCGCGCGTTCGCAACGGTCGGGGGGTCGCCGGGGCGAAGGCGGCGGTAGATATCTTTGAGCGCTTCCTCTTCATTGGTCGCTGGATCTTTCTTAAGTGATTTGATGAGGAGATCATCATGAGCCGCATTAACTACCGGAACGGACTTGATGCCGAGGCCGTGGAGCTGCTGAATCACTTCGAGGGTAAGCGGCTCGTAGGCCTTGGCTACGATGATGTCACCATCGGCGACATCTTCAAAGATGATTTGATTGGCGAGATCAGCCTCGTCTATCTTCGGATCGATCTTGAGCTTACCGATATCATAAAACTGACGAATGATATCTTCGTCGGTCGGGAAACCGACAGCGCGAAGGAAAGTTGTCGCAAGAAATTTGCGGCGGCGGCGGCGGCGGTCGAGGTAGACATAAAGGAGGTCATTCGTATCGAACTGAACTTCCATCCACGAACCACGGTCAGGAATGATGCGGAATCCGAAAAGGGTCTTACCATTAAGGTGAAGGTTGGTCTCAAAGCAGACGCCAGGTGAACGGTGCAACTGGGAAACGACAACACGTTCAGCTCCGTTGATCACAAACGTCCCGCGGCGCGTCATCATGGGAAGCTCACCCATGTAAACCCGCTCCTCCTTAGTTCCTGACTCATCCGTCAGGGCGAAAGTGACATAAAGCGGAGCACTGAAAGTTTCGCCGTCGCGAAGCGCCTCCAAGGCGGTCAGCTTTGGCTCGCCTACCTCATACTTAGAAAAGTCGAGAGTGAACTTCTCATCGTAGCTCTGTATCGGAAATACTTCCTGAAAGACCGACTGAAGACCGGTAGAGACCCGGTCTTTCGGGTCGGTTTCCTCCTGGAGAAACTCCCTGTAGGAATCGAGCTGAACTTCGATGAGATTTGGAGTATCGATAGCTTCCTCGATCTTTCCGAAATGTTCGCGTTCAAGTTTCTTCGCTGCTGCTGACATAATGGCGCTGGTTAGGGGTCACAAATTCGTCCTCGTAGCTTGGCTAATGTCTCACTGTCCCCTCATTGCTTACGTGCGAGAGGGAACGTTGCGAGCCAAAAACCGTTTCGTTTACACCACGAGACGACGAAGCCCGGATGCCTCTAAGCAGCCGGGATTCGACGTCTGTCGGTTATTTCAAAGGGCAGGAGTGCACTATTTCTGGAGTGTCAACGATTGAAGTGATGAGTTTATTAAGGTTTTTTAAAAATTTACTCCAGCCCGAGTTACGGGCCGGAGTAGTAAAAAGCTTCGCTTACTTGAGTTCGACGGTTGCGCCGGCCTCTTCGAGCTTGCTCTTGATCTCTTCGGCTTCCTCTTTAGGAGCGCCCTCTTTGAGCGTCTCGGGAGCACTTTCGACGATCTTCTTGGCGTCGGCGAGGCCGAGACCAGAGATCGCTTCGCGAACGGCCTTAATGACCGCGATCTTATTTTCTCCGAAGGAAGAAAGAACGACGTCAAACTCATCCTTTTCCTCGGCGGCTTCACCACCACCACCAGCACCAGGTGCTGCGACGGCGACTGCTGCGGGAGCTGCTGCGCTCACGCCCCATTTTTCTTCAAGAGCTTTTACGAGGTCAGCGACCTCGAGGACGGTAAGTCCGCTCAACTGTTCTACAATTGCGTCTGTATCTGCCATTTTTTTGGTTGGGTATCGCCGGCTCGGAAAGCGTTCCGAAAATTAAGGTGCTGCGCTCAGCACTCGGCAAGGAACCCGGTTTGGTTTGGTTTGGTTTTCAGCACCTCACTTGAGACACCAAAAGTGTTCTAAAATCTTAAATTACTCTCCTTTGTCAGCTTTTGCTTGAAGGACGCGAGCTAGTGAAGCGCCAGGCTGGTCAAGCACCGTGGCCAACTGAGTCGCTGGCTGGCTAAGAACCCCGAGCAACTGCGCGTAAAGAACTTCCTTAGCAGGAAGATCAGCAAGCGCTTTTATTTTACCCTCATCCAGAAGCTCGCCATCGAGCACCCCGCCGCGGGTCGCAGGAACGCCGTTCTCTTTGTTAAACGTCTTCAACACCTTGGCGGCGGCGCAAACGTCGGATTCGCCGGTTACGACCGCGGTCTGACCGGCAAGAAATTCGCCAAGACCTTCCGGATACTCAGCAGAGTTAGCAGCTCGCTTCACAAAGGAATTCTTTGCCACTTGGAACTTCGCACCACTGGCTTTGAGTTCCTTACGGAGTGCCTCGAACTGAGGAACGGTCATGCCGCCGTAATCGGCGACAAGAAGAAAGGGAGAGCTATTAATGCGGTCAAGGATCTCATCGATAATGACCTGTTTGACTTCTTTCATCGGTTTAACTGTGTGAAATTTGGTTAATTCAGGTAATTGCGATTAGCCCCAGGCTGAGACATCAATGGTTACGCCAGGGCTCATCGTCCCACTTAGAGCGCCATTGACGAGAAAAATTCCCTTGGCGGTAGCGGGGCGTGCTCCAGAAATAGCGTCGATGACGGCTTTCCCGTTTTCGACGAGGGCACCCTCTTCGAAAGATGCCTTGCCAATCGGAACAGAAATGTTGCCGTTCTTATCAAGCTTGAAATCAATTTTACCAGCTTTCACAGCCTTAACTGCAGCCGCCGTATCGTCAGTCACTGTGCCGGTTTTCGGGTTGGGCATGAGACCGCGGGGTCCAAGCTGCCTGCCGAGCTTACGAACTTCAGACATTGCTGCAGGAGTGGCGATTACGGCATCAAAATCCATCATACCACCTTGAACCTCTTTGACGAGGGTGTCGAAGCCGACGTGCTCAGCACCGGCGTTCTTTGCTTCAGTTGCTGCTTCACCTTCAGCGAAAACGAGAACTTTCACATCTTTGCCACTTCCATTGGGAAGGGGACACGATCCGCGAACCATCTGATCCGACTGACGGGGATCAACTCCCATGCGGAAAGTGAGGGTAACGGTCTGATCGAATTTCGGAGAAGGGAACTGCTTCACAAGAGAAACAGCCTCCTCGATCGAATAGACTTTTTCGGCATCCACCAATTCGGCGGCCTTCTGGTATCTTTTACTTCTTTTTTTAGCCATTTTTATGGGTGCAGTGCAAACGAACTGAAGCAGCTCTCCTGCGGTTCGGATTCTAATCCAAAGTTTTAATCTACGATCTCAAGGCCCATCTGACGGGCGGTACCCGCCAAGATCCGGCAAGCCATCTCCTCGTCATCGGTATTTAGGTCATCCATCTTCTGCTTGGCGACCTCGATCAGTTTCGCCTTGGGGAGGGTCCCTACCTTCACCTTGTGGGGTTCACCAGAACCGGAGGCAATATTGGCAGCTTTCTTTAGGAGCACCGCTGCCGGCGGTTTTTTGCAGACAAATGTAAAGCTCTTGTCTTGGTAGACGCTGATCACGACAGGGAGAAGATCCCCGGCGTTCTGCTGAGTCTCGGCGTTAAATGCCTTACAAAATTCCATGATGTTGACACCGGCCTGACCGAGCGCCGGACCAACTGGGGGAGACGGATTCGCCTGACCCGCCTGAATCTGCAATTTTAATTGTTGTACTACTTCCTTTGCCATCGTTTCTGCTTCGTTTAAATCGTGTGTTAGTTATCCCACCGGAGCGGGACCAAGCATCTTTTCAAATCATCCAACCTCGACCTGCCAATATTCCAAGGGCACAAGAGTTTCGCGTCCGAAGATGTTCACAGAAACCATGAGCTCCCCCTTTTCTTCGTTAACTTCCGCGGTGATTCCTGTTTGCCCCTGAAAAGGACCGTCGGAAACAATCACTGTATCTCCAACCTCATAAGCGACTGCAGGCTTGACGCTACCCTCACGCTCTTTGATCTGCGCAAGCATTCCGTCAACTTCGTGGGACGGCATGGGCATGGGGTGATCTTTCGTCCCTGCGAAGTTAATCACACCATCGGTCTCCTGAATAAAATACCACGTGCGGTCTACCAAGGAATTATCATCGTGCAACAAGTGCATGTTGATAATGATGTAACCAGGGAAAAACTTTCGATTCGCTTCACGCTTCTGACCCGACTTCACTTCGGACACACGTTCTTGAGGAACGAGTACCTCATAGATGAGATCACTCATTTCTTCAGCCTCAATCCGGCGCTCGATACTATCACGAACCTTTAACTCCTGTCCGGAGAGAACGTGAACCACGTACCATTGGTCGTTTGGTGCAGGGATGGTCGGCATTGGAAAGTTGGATTAAAAATGTAAGAGGTGAAATCGGACTAAAACCCGGTCGTCAGGAAAATCATAAACTCGCGCATCGCAAAATCGATCGTAGCTACGTAGGCACCAAGAAGCACCATGGCGATTAGGACAACAACCGTAGAATCGATGAGTTGCTTATACTTCTTAAGGCCCTTTTCCTTGGGATCCCAAGGCCAAGTTGCCTTCTTCAGCTCAGTGCGAACTTCGCCAATGTATTTTCCCAACTTCATTTGATCTTTCAGCGTTCTGGAAGGAAGTGGCAGGGCAGCCGAGACTCGAACTCGGAACCAACGGTTTTGGAGACCGCTACTCTACCAATTGAGCTACTACCCTCTTTTAATTATTTCCCACTTACCGGCGGAAAGAGGGGAGCCGATCAACTCGGGTCCCCTCCCCAAAAATTTTGGTTTTCACATGAGGGCCTTTCCCGACCCCAATGTGAAATTAAAACCAACTTGCTATTAGTCGAGAATGTCAGCAACACGGCCAGCACCCACGGTGCGCCCACCCTCACGAATGGCGAAGCGGATTGTCTTCTCCATAGCAATCGGGGTGATGAGTTCAACCGTGATAGAAACGTTGTCTCCAGGCATCACCATCTCAACTCCGTCAGGAAGAGTAACGGAACCAGTCACATCGGTCGTACGGAAGTAGAACTGAGGACGGTAGTTATTAAAGAAGGGCGTGTGGCGGCCACCTTCATCTTTACTGAGAACGTAAACTTCAGCAGTAAACTTTTTGTGAGGAGTGATTGTGCCGGGCTTGGCGATGACTTGGCCACGCTCGAGTTCGTCCTTTTTGAGACCGCGCACGAGGATACCAACATTGTCACCTGCCTGACCTTCGTCGAGGAGCTTCCGGAACATCTCGATGTCCGTAACTGTCGTCGTTTGAGTGTCGCGGATACCAACAATCTCCACCTCTTCCATCTTTTTGATGATGCCGCGCTCAACACGACCAGTGGCGACTGTACCTCGGCCTTCGATAGAGAACACATCCTCAATTGGCATCAGGAAGTCTTGGTCAACAGGTCGCTCTGGGAGCGGGATATATTCATCAACAGCTTCCATAAGCTTCATGATGTTTTCCTGGTGGGACGCATCACCCTCAAGAGCCTTAAGGGCAGAACCGCGAACGATCGGAATGTCGTCACCAGGGAACTCGTAGGAACTGAGGAGCTCACGAATTTCCATCTCAACGAGGTCAAGAAGCTCTTCGTCATCCACCTGATCGACCTTGTTAAGGAAAACCACGATTGAGGGAACACCCACCTGACGAGCAAGAAGGATGTGTTCACGAGTTTGCGGCATGGGGCCGTCAGCAGCTGAACAAACGAGGATAGCGCCATCCATTTGGGCAGCACCGGTGATCATATTTTTCACATAATCAGCGTGTCCAGGGCAATCAACGTGGGCATAGTGACGGTTTTCCGTCTCATACTCCACGTGTGCCGTTGAAATTGTAATACCACGCTCGCGCTCTTCGGGTGCACCGTCGATTTCGTCGTAGGCGCGCTTCTCAGCAAATCCCTTGTCTGCAAGAGTGGTGGTGATAGCAGCAGTCAGCGTGGTCTTGCCGTGGTCAACGTGACCAATCGTACCCACGTTCACGTGCGGCTTGTTACGTTCGAATGATTCTTTAGCCATTGTCGTTTGGTTGTTTTGTCGTTTTTTGTCTCAAAGGTTGACCACCCAGCGACAGAATTTGTAAGCTACCGCTATGATTCGCTCTGCGTGTTCGTCTCGTCGATTTAGTTTTTTATTTTCTGCTACTCAGATGGAGCTCTTGACGGGATTTGAACCCGTGACCTCTTCCTTACCAAGGAAGTGCTCTACCCCTGAGCTACAAGAGCCTTTCAGCACCCGAAGCTTTCGAAACGCTTTGGTCCCGTGACTCAGGTAGCCAAGGTTCCCCAAAAAGGCAAAAAGACCCTAGCAACCTGACCCTGTTGGGGACGGAGCTTGGGAACCTAAAGCCAATCCGGTGAATTTAGCCGCGAAAACTACTCCCCAAGCTCCATCTGTCAAAAAATTATTGCGGTTTCGTACAAATATTTTGGCCTCATTTCGCGAAATCAGCGCGAAACCGCTTCAAGTCGGTTAAAATCAGGGTTCTCTGAGCTCTAAATCTTCCGAAAATCGTCTGATTCCGGTCGCCTTTCCAGTCTTCTCGTCGACATCGACGAGAACTCCTCGGATTCCCACTCTCCCCTTCGCCACGGGAAACCTCCTCGGGATTGCTGTTCTGAACCGCTCAACAACTGGCTTAAACTCCCGTCCGAGAACAGATTCGAGCGGTCCACACATGCCGGCATCGCACAAAAACGCCGTTCCTCCCGGGAAAATCTGCTCATCAGCAGTCTGAACATGGGTATGGGTCCCTATGACCGCCGATACCAGCCCATCAATAGATCGACCCATCGCAATCTTTTCGCTGGTCGTTTCGGCGTGAAAATCAACAAAAATCACCTCCGCGCCCTCCTCCTCCCGCATTCTTAGTGCCTCGGCCTCGACCGCCAAAAAAGGGTTCTCCAGCGGAGGCTGCATAAAAGTGCGCCCTTGAGCGTTAATTACCCCCACCTTTCCCTTCCCGGTCTTGAGAACGATCGAACCGAACCCAACAGTCCCTTCAGGGTAATTAAGCGGCCGCAGCATGCGAGGTTCCATCTCCATGAACTCTACAATTTCCTGCTGGTCCCAGATATGATCTCCGGATGTAATCACGGCAGCTCCCGCCCTCATGAGGTCAATCGCAATTTTGGGGGTGATCCCCCGACCGGCCGCTGCATTTTCACCATTAACGATAATAAAATCGACGCTTTGCTCCTCCTTGATGGCCTTCAAACGGGAAATCACCGCCTTTCTGCCAGGTTCTCCGACGATATCTCCTAGAAATAAAATCCTCAGCATACTTTTGTTACTTCGTCGGGTTTTGGCCCAGAAGAAACCGAAAAATAGAAAGACTTGAAAGGAGCCAGTGAAATTTTGCGCAGGAAAATTCGCAACCAGCGATTCTATCGCCTTGGTTTCAATCACCTTCACCTTTTGATTAGCGGGTGCTACAGCCGCGGAGAAATTCAGGAAGACGACACCCGTTTTGAGATGCTGCTGCGCATCTTGCAACGAAATTACTATGAGGAGGTCAGGCTCTCGGATGCCATATCTCGCACTATGAAATTCGAGACTCGACTTCCCTCATCTTCCTATGATCGAACAAATGGCATGTCAGTTAACAACAACGACGTCATCTGGGCGCGCAACCTTCTCGCTAATCGGGTTTTCATGTGCCCTGTCGTCTTCTTCGAACCTTATTGCATGAATCACCGTGAAGTCCACGCCCGCGCGCAGGGCGCCGAATATAGGGGGCTTCGAGAATTCAATGGCACCTACCAAAAAAAATCTGCCAAGAGTATGCTGATGGCATCACCGCCGGCCTTGTGAATTAGTTTCGGCACCGCCGTTGACGCTCATTCATCGATCAGCAACGGGCGCCCGAGACTTATCGGCCAGCAGATATTTGCCAAAAAGTTTTGCTAATAGCCCGATAATTAATCGTGGATCAGCGTCATATTTAACGTCGAAGCACTTGCGTTTCTTCCCTAAACCATGGACATTCCGCCCCCCTCCTCGGAGGAAGACTAATATGCCCTATCGCATCTGTAGAATCTTTGAAATCGAGAACGGACACATGCTGAGCAAGCATCCGGGTAAATGTCAGTTCCCTCATGGACACTCGCGACGCGTCGAATGCGTTCTCGAAGCCCCCGATCTGGACGATCGCGAAATGGTCTGCGATTTCAAAGTGCTCAAGCTCATGCTTGGCGACTTTCTTGATCAGTATGATCACTCCATGTGCATGAATACTGACGACCCGTCCTTTGCGCTTTTTAAAGAACGGTATGGAGACCGTGTCATCGGCTGCGAGTCCGAGGATCCCACCACGGAGGTTTTGGCGAGGAATATCTACACTCACCTCAAGCAGGCCTTGCGGGATTACACCGAAGACTCAGCAGCAAATTTCCCCCTTCGCAAAAACGTGGAAGTTGTTTCAGTAAAACTTTGGGAAACTTCCAGTTCCTGGGCCGAATATTCCGAGTAAGGCGACTCACCCACGGATTGCGGCGCGGGCAGCGATAAACTCGGCCTTGAGTTGATCGTAATCGGTGGCCACAGGAAACTGCGGAAATTCATCGATCACATTTTGTGGCGGGCAAAACAGAATGCCACGATCGGCTTCTCCAAGCATTGTGGTGTCGTTGTAGGAGTCGCCCGCAGCGATAACGTCAAACTTCAATTCCTGGAATCGCTTCACTGCTTCGCGCTTCTGATCTGGCATGCGCAGATGGTAATCCTCAACTCTTCCCTCCTCAGAAATGCCCAGCCTGTGACAGAACAGGGTAGGATAATCAAGCTGTCGCATGAACGGACCGGCGAAATCGTAAAAAGTATCAGACAAAATCACTACCTGAAATTCTGATTTAAGCCAGTCAAGAAAATCCTTTGCTCCTTCAAGTGGTCCCAGTCCGTCAATCACTTCCTGAAAGTCCTGAATCTTCAAGCCGTTCCGATGAAGAATATCGAGGCGCTGGCGCATCAGTGCATCATAATCAGGTATATCGCGAGTCGTAGCGAGCAAGTCGTCGATACCAGTTTTCTGGGCAAAATTGATCCAAATTTCTGGGATGAGGACTCCTTCAAGATCGAGGCAGGCGATTTCCACGGCAGCAGTTGGTTAAGATTCAACGCATCCGTTCACCGGTTCGGAGGGAAATTCAATCGGATTCTATTGCGGGATTCTCTTGATTAATCCTCAAACCACGACTGGTTGGACGTTGAATATGTCGAACGAAAGCGCCCAAGTCCTTGGAGTGATTCCTGCTCGCTGGGGATCCACGAGATTCCCTGGTAAGCCTCTCCATCCCATTGCCGGAAAACCACTAATTCAGCATGTCTGGGAGCAATGCACCAAATGCAGAAGCCTCGCCAGGGTTACTGTTGCAACAGATGACGAACGCATCGCTAATGCAGTCACCGAGTTTGGAGGACACGCCACAATAACAAGGGACGATCATCTCAGTGGCACCGACCGCGCCTCGGAGGTGGCAGAAGCCTTTCCTGACGCAACCCACATCATCAACATACAGGGAGATGAACCACTCATAGATCCTGATCTGATCGACCAACTCGCAGAAGAATTGACCGATAAACCGGATCTGCCGATGATCACCGCAGCCAGCCCGCTTCAACCTGATGATCCCATGATTGACGACCCTAACGTCGTCAAAACCACGCTGGATAAGAGCGGGAATGCCCTCTACTTCTCCCGGAGTTGCATCCCTCATCCACGAAATTCACCCGACGAACTCATCTACTATCGTCACCAAGGGATCTATGGATTCCGCCGTGATTTCCTCTTCGATTTCGTCCAATGGCCCCCTTCACTCCTCGAGCAAACCGAAAGCCTCGAGCAACTTCGCGCCCTCGAGCATGGGGCGCGCATTCGGGTCGTTTTAACCGACCATACCTCCCCCGGCGTTGACACGCCCGAACAGGCTGCCATACTCCACCAACAATTGTCTTCATGAAGTATATCTTCGTTACAGGAGGAGTCGTTAGCTCACTCGGAAAAGGTCTCGCAGCAGCAGCACTCGGCACACTTTTAGAACGTCGGGGCCTGAAGGTCTTGATGCAGAAATTCGACCCCTACCTCAACGTTGATCCGGGCACCATGAGCCCATTTCAGCACGGAGAAGTTTATGTCCTCGACGACGGAGCTGAAACGGACCTAGACCTCGGACATTACGAACGCTTTACCAGTGGACGGCTCTCGCAACTGAACAACCTAACCAGCGGTCAGGTCTACGAAAACGTCATCAAGAAAGAGCGCAAAGGAGATTATCTTGGCGCCACGGTCCAGGTGATTCCTCACGTGACTGATGAGATCAAGCAACGCATCTACAACGTCACCAATCAGACCGACGCCGATATTATCATTACCGAGATTGGCGGCACGACCGGTGACATTGAAGGCCTGCCCTTTCTGGAAGCTCTTCGTCAGTTCAAAGACGAGGTCGGACACGAAAATGTCGCCTTCATGCATGCGACCCTCATTCCATACATCAAGGCGGCCGAGGAACTCAAAACTAAGCCCACCCAACAAAGCGTCGCCAAGCTTCGAGAAATTGGAATCGCGCCTGATGTGATTATCTGTCGTGCCGAGCACCCCATCGACAACGAGATCAAGCGGAAGCTTTCCATGTTTTGCAATATCAGGCCGGAAGCTGTCGTGCCGTTTGTTGATATCAAGGGCACTATTTACGAAGCACCACTCAAACTGCACGAAGAGAAACTCGACACGATCATCTGCGAGCGCCTCGGTCTGGCAACCAATGAGCCCGACCTGCTGGAGTGGCGGAATATCGTGGATCGCATCGTTAACCCGACCCATACCGTTAAGATCGGTGTCGTCGGCAAATACATCGACCTTCAGGACGCGTATAAATCGATTTACGAATCCCTCACCCATGCAGGAGCTGCGAACGACACCAAGGTCGATGTCGTCCGTATCGACTCTGGCGATATTGAAGCTGAGGGAGCTGGTAAATACTTGGAGGGAATCTCTGCAATTCTCATCCCCGGAGGATTCGGAGACCGCGGTATTGAAGGCAAAATCGATGCCGCCCGCCACGCACGAGAGAACAACGTCCCCTATTTCGGCATCTGTCTTGGCATGCAGATCGCAACGATCGAATTTGCCCGCCATGCCTGCGAACTGGAGCTGGCCCATAGCACCGAGTTTGACCCTAGCACGCCTCACCCGGTGATCTGCCTACTCGAAGAGCAGAAAGAGGTAACTAACATGGGTGCCAGCATGCGCCTCGGCACCTGGGAAACAAGGCTCAGTGAAGAGAGTCGCTCAGCCAAACTCTACGGTGCTACCACAATCAACGAACGCCACCGCCACCGTTACGAGTTCAATCAAAACTATCGCAGTCAGTTTGAAAAAGCCGGCCTGCGTCTTGTCGGAACATCGCCGGATGGGACTCTTGGCGAAATCGTGGAAATCCCCGACCATCCTTTCTTCATTGCGGTTCAGTTCCACCCCGAATTCCAGAGCAAACCGACTGCAGCCCATCCCCTCTTCAAGGGATTCGTTGCCGCAGCTCTAGAAAATAGAAGTTAACTCGAGGCGACTTGCTACTAAGGTCGCGGGTAGTAGAGCTTCCGCCACCCAGCTCTAGGTAAGTTATCATTGATTGGCCTTTCTGTTGCGTTCTTCCACCTCGCTTGTCGTCAGTTCGAAACAAAGCAAACAATTGTTCGAGGTCATCCACTAAAAGTCAGTCTATGGAAGAGAGAACGGATGATTGGAGATCAAAGACTTGACCTTAAGGAAAGGGGTCTACCACCTCAGTTTGGCTCCGCCACTAAACCGCTACGCTCTAGCAATGCATTGAGGTCAGGATCTCGACCCATAAAGTCATGAAAAAGCTCACTCGCATCGCGACTACCGCCCTGGCTCAGAATTTTGGCGCGAAATTCATGTCCAACTTCTGGACTGATTACACCAGCTTCAACGAAGCGGGTGAATGCATCAGCATCCAATACCTCAGCCCACTTGTATGAGTAGTAGCCGGCCGCATACCCCGTCGCACTTGCGAACAGGTGAGTGAAACGCCTTGCCATGGTGGGAGGTTCCGTAGCCAAGGGCATCAGGTAACCTTCGAGAATTTCGCCGACCAACGCATCGAGATCACCATCTACTTCGAGGTTCGGTTGATTCACATGCAGTTCCAAATCCATTTTCCCAAAGGCGAGCTGGCGCATCTGAACCATGGCAGATTGGAAGTTGCGAGCTCCCAACATTTTATGGAAAAGCTCGTCAGGAATAGGCTGACCTGTCTCGTAATGCTTAGCAAAGAAGTCTAGACTGACTTTTGACCAGCAAAAGTTTTCCATGATCTGAGAGGGTAACTCGACGAAATCCCACACCACATGGATACCATTTAACGACTTGATCGCTACCTCTCCCATGAGGTGGTGAAGCAAATGGCCAAACTCGTGAAATACCGTCTCAACTTCGTGATGCGTCAACAGGGCAGGCTTATCGGCTGAAGACGGCGTTAGGTTTCCGCAAATTAAGCCAAGGTGTGGTGTTCGGGACTGGCCGGTTGACGGAGGGGTTCCTGTCTTGAGATAGTTCATCCAGGCACCGCCCCGCTTATCCTCGCGCGGGTGCCAATCGGCGTAGAAAGAGCCCAGCAAGTCACCGCTCTCTTTATCATGTAGATCGTAAAACTTTACCTCAGGATGCCATACTTCAACGGCATCGCAGTCTGGGGTTCCCCCTGGCTCAGTGAAGGCTGCCGCGCGCTCGGTGATCTTGAACCCAAACACCTGCTCGCACAGGTGAAACATACCATCGATCACATTATCAATCGCAAAATAAGGTCGTAACTCTTCCTCGTCGAAATCGTAGCGAGCTTTGCGCAGTTTCTCGGCCCAGTAGGCGACGTCCCAAGGCTCAAAAAATCCGACCCAACCGTCGTCCTCTCCGAGACGAAAAGCCGTTAGTTCTTCGATTTCTTTCTCGAAAAACGGCAGGGTTTTCTCGGCCAAATCTTCTACAAAGCGGAGAGCATTAGCACCGCTCTTGGCCATACGCTCTTGCAAGACTTGATCTGCAAAGTTTGCCTTGCCAAGAATTTCCGCTTTTTCCTGTCGCAATTTGAGAATTTCGGCAATCAAACTGGTGTTGTCATATTCGGCCCCGCGGCCCACCGTGATGCTTCCTTCCCACACTTCTTTTCGCAGATCCGCATCGTCTGCATATTCCAGAACTGGGAAATAGACGGGTACTTTCAGGGTTATACGATACACCGGCTTTTCTTCAGTGCCGAGACCCTTCGCCGCTGCTTCTGCCTGAAGAACAGAAAGCGCTGTGTTCGGCAATCCCGTTAGGCGATCCTTATCCTCGATAACGAGATCCCACTCATTGGTCGAGTCGAGAACGTTTTCAGAAAACTTCTGGGTCACACGGGCGAGTTCTGCTTGAACCTCTTCAAGTCGCTGTTTGTCTTCAGCGGGTAAATCAGCACCACTGCGCACAAAATCTTTCACCGTCTCATCAAGGAGACGCTTCTTCACTCCTGCCAAGGCTTTTGCTTCTTCGGTGTCGGCATAGGCCTTGATTCGCTTCCAAAGCTTGTCGTTCAGAGGGATTCGGGAATAAAACTGGGTGACCTCCGACAATACTGCGTTGTGCGCGTCCCTCAATTGATCACCGTTCCGAACCGATTCCAAATGAGTAACCAGTCCCCATGCCATGGAAAGTTCCTCCGTCGCTTCCTCCATCGCGATAAGCGTGTTATCAAAAGTCAGTTCCGCTGGATCAAATTCAGTGCAGAGAGCCTCGACACGGGCAGCAGCTTCTTTGAGAGCTCTCCTGATATCAGTCTCTATAGCCTCAGGAACAAGGCTGGACCAACGAATCTGGAAATCCTTCTGGAGAAAAGGGTAGGTTTTTTCAGACATAGTGAAACGGTAGACCCCCTCTCGACCACGTAAAGGACGGACGGCGGAAAAATCCAGTAAGCGAATCGCTCGGCCACCTTCGCGTCGGGAAAAGTTTTTTAATTAACTTCGGAAACGAATGCCTCCGATTCGCCGCCAAACCGTCTTTCCGCAAAAAACATCAGACCCGCCACGGCACACCAGACTGAATCTGCAATGAGGGCATTACGGAGAAACATCCAAGCTGGAGGATTGATGCCCGGCACACCAATCGTCTGGCTCTGCCACCAACCGGCGAGAGTTTTATCATAACCAGCCCACATCATCCAGCTGTAAGTATTGGCGAACACGTAGAATAGCACGCTGCAGCAAAGCGTTCCGAGCCACATCATGGGCAATATCTTTTCGCGCTTTCCCGCACGACCGCCGATCCAACCAACAATGAGGTAAATGCCTATCGACATGAGCGTGTAGCCGCCAATGCCGCCCTGACCGTGCCATAAACCAAGGATGAGATCGCTGATAACTAAGATCGCCACAGGCACAAACCAGAAACGACTGCCCGTAAGAAAGGCTCCCCCAAAGGCAATAGCCATGAGCGGGGCTGTATTACCCAATAAATCGTAGTGAGAGGCGAGGAGACGATACGCCACCGTGACAAGAAGAAGAGCGCCCAGCATCAGCCATCCAGACCGGCCCAAGCCACAAACTGGAGAGTTTGAGGAACCTTCGTGACTCATCGCAGTATGAAGGCAGTAGGGTAGATCGAGAACTCAAAATAATTGAGCCCCGAACCCGTCCTAGAGAGAATTCAGCTTCTCGATAATGGCATCTTTCATCATGATGCCGGTTTTCGTTTCCTTGACCTCACCGTCCTTCATAAAAATGAGGGTTGGAACCGCACGAATAGCAAACTTCATAGCAAGCTCGCGCTCCGCCATCACGTCGACCTTGGTAACTTTGGCGGCATCGCCGATTTCCGCTGCCACTTCGTCAAGAACGGGAGAAAGCATTTTGCACGGTCCGCAATGCTCGGACCAAAAATCGATAACCACAGGCACTGATGCGCCTTCGGCTTCGCTGGTGTAGTTGTCGTTGGTGAGATTGACAATAGATTCGTGGGCCATAAGAAAGTTTGGTAAGTTTAAAGAAACGTTTCACTACAACATTCCCAACAAGCGGGTTCGTTCTCAGCAAGAGAAAGATCCGCCAATTAGGCTACGGAGCAAGCGGGAATTCCCCGCTTCCTACAGTGTGAGATTTGATGGCCCACCCCTCGATGTTT
>CEWH01023898.1_pt1 | contig 16105 bp, 10 predicted proteins | sample 531231 | NCBI WGS metagenome assembly CEWH01 (sample SAMEA2622316, study PRJEB7988) | marine metagenome | biome: marine biome (ENVO:00000447); feature: surface water layer (ENVO:00002042); material: "saline water (ENVO:00002010), including plankton (ENVO:xxxxxxxx)" | depth 5 m | reverse complement strand
CTTGAGCTGCGACAGCCATGATGTCATTTTGGGCTTCGCCTGCGCCAGGAAACAACAGTAAACCGAAGAGCACCAGAAATGCGGATAGAACCCCAGTTCTAGCATTCGGGAGAGCAGAAGGCAGCCGGCGATGTAGGATATTTGCCAAAAAGAAAGAGTTCTATCTCGTTAAGTACGGAAGCAGAGACATTAGCAGCAGACCGTAGAGGTTCGCAAGCGGGTAATTCCTAGCCGATTTGGCCGAGAAGAAGGCGAAAAATCAGCGAAATCCCCATTCCCACTAGGGAACCTAGTCCCTCGAACCAGGGACCAACTTCAAGGTGAGCTCTTCCTCTTCTCTTTTTACCACGATTTCAGTCTCCTCTCCTACCTTGAGATCAGCCATTGCATCAGTGTAGTCATAAATATTAAGTATATTTTTACCGGCCAACCCGACAATCACATCTCCTCCCTTCACTCCGGCTTTTCCAGCGGGGCCGTTTTCGGCAACCCCACTCAATTTCACTCCAATGATTTCGCCTTGGCTGTAGTCAGGGATAGTTCCCAAGTAGACCCGGAAACCACGGGCACCTCGGTTCTTGGGCGGATCCACTTTCACATATTTTGGCGCACTCGATTCGATTGCGAGACCGCGCGTAATCAGCCCCATCAGCCTTGCAATTTTTGTGGTCGCAGGGTAATTGATTTTATCGACGGTATCTCGCGGCGTGTGATAGTCGCTGTGGGCGCCAGTGAAAGCACTGAGAATCGGAACTTTCCTGAGATAAAAATTCGTCGCGTCAGTTGGCAGGTAGGTATCAGGCTGGATGGTAATTGGAAGGCCGATGGGTGCGTTTCGGCGTTCAATAGCCCCCTCCCAGTAGTCACTCGACCCCGTTCCCTGGAGCACCAGTTTATCGGTAAGCCTGCCGATCATGTCCATGTTCAGGTATGAACCGAGCAAAAGACCAAGTGGAGCATTTTCATCTCCCATCGTGTTCTTTGCCAAGTCCCTGACAAAATGAGAGGATCCAAGCAAACCCAGCTCCTCACCAGACCAAGCTGCCAAAACCACGTCACGGGTCAAATTAAGCTTCCCCTGCTCACGTTGATCGGCGAGGAACTCAGCAATTTCTATCATGGCAGCGACTCCTGAAGCGTTGTCGTCCGCCCCGTAGTGAATTTGGTCCTGCTCGTCTTCAGTGGCTCGAGATCCCTGACCAGCTTTTGCCCCAAGATGGTCGACATGAGCCCCGATCACCACTGCTGGATTAGGATGAGGCCCGGTCTGACCAGCCGACAAAATCCCGAGAACATTCCTTCCGGTTCTTTTCTCCTGATCCACATCAATCTCTACCGCGAGTTGCGTGTCGGGGATATCAAACCCCTGAACCATCTCGCCGGTGTCCAGAGTCGCCTGTATTTTACTCAGATCCTTTCCGGCCTGAGCGACCAACTTTTCCGCAATCTCCGTGGTGATACTGATAGCCGGTATGCCCGAATCAGCCAGAGAAGCATCGAAGCGCATGGGGATCAGTTCTTCATTCACTTCAGTGTTAGGACCCGTAACAAAAATAATTCCCGCAGCTTCTTTCCTTCGCGCCTGAGCTGCCTTGAAGCGCAGTCGTGAATGGCGCTGCATCTCGTCGCGCTGCTCTTTGGGCACATTCTCCGGCACGTAGCGAAGCACCATGACCCATTTGTCTTTCACGTCGAGGTGGAAGTAACTTGAATAGGACTCGCCTCCTTTTCCGTCCGGAATTTCAAGGCCATACCCGGCAAAAGCGATACTTCCCTCCTCTATTTTACCCGTCTGAGAAAACGAAACGGGCCGCCAATCATCTTCAACTTTCAGCGCTGACTCCTTGTCACCGGTGGTCAACTTCATCGAATTGTCTTCACCAACGGCAACACCCGCCGTGAAATCAAAAGGCTGAAAGAAAGTGCCGTCATCGCCTCCCGGTTCGAGCCCGAGCCTCTCAAACATATCTGCCACATACTGGGTCGCCTTGATTTCTCCCTCAGTGCCGGTCAAGCGACCCTGTAGTTCCTCAGACGCGAGATACTCGATGTGCTGGCGTATGTCACCTTCATCGATGGCTGCCACCGTTTCGGGTATTACCGCTTTCGAATTTTCGACCTCTGCCGGAGTCACCGCATCTGTCAACTCGACCAAATCCGGGCTCTCATTGAGCAGCTCAAGTGCTTTTTGATGATTCCAATTGGCGAGGAAGATCTGGGACTGTTTTTGAGGCGTCCGGTTCGAAGTCCACGAGAGCTGCTTGCCATCAGGAGAGAAAACCGGCAGACCATCAAAACCTGCCGTAGTGGTCACTCGAACGGGTTCTTTTTCCCCCGCAGCATCCACAAGATAGAGTTCGAAGTTGTCAAAACCATGTTTGTTCGTGGCGAAGATCAGGTATTCACCACTAGCGTGGAAATAAGGGGCCCATGACATGGCGCCAATTTGAGTTAACTGAGTCTCTTCAGTCCCATCAATATTCATGGTGAAGATTTCTGCGGTAAGTCCCTTTCGATCAAATCGTCGCCAGCAGATCTTCTTACCGTCAGCGCTGAAGAATGGCCCTCCATCATATCCGTCAACTTCCGTCAGTCGCTTCACGTTCGATCCATCAGCGTCAGCAACGTAGATCTCCATGGCGAATTTCTTGTCGAGTTTGAAGTATTTTTGATCTTCAACACTCATAGAACCGTCGTAAGCTTGTCGGTTGGAGGCAAATACGATCATCGATCCATCCGGCGAATAAGCACCCTCGGCATCGTAGCCTTTTGCGTTCGTCACGTTGGCGTATTCACCGCTTTCGGTGTCGTAAGCATAAAGTTCGTAATGTTCATCGTAGTCCCATGAGTATTTGCGGGCTTTGCCGGACTCTCGCTCTTCAAATTCGGCCTTCTGGAGTTGCTCAGACTCCGAATCCTCATGAGTTGATGCGAAGAGGACCCGCTTCCCGTCTGGATGAATCCAGGCACAAGTGGTCTTTCCCATTCCCGGCGAAATACGCTCGATGTCGCCAAGCTCAAGATCCATTAGATAGATCTGATAAAACGGATTCCCCTCCTCCCGCTCGCTTTGAAAAACCATTTTGTTTCCGTCTGCGGAAAAATAACCCTCGCCTGCACGACGACCTTCGAACGTCAGCTGCCGCGTTGCCGATAGTAGCAGGGCCTCATTTTCTGAACCAATATCTTGTTTCTCTGACGGGAAACCATCAGTCCCGGACAGCGCCAATATAGAAACGCCAAAGAAGCCCAAGAACGATCTCTTTAGGCGACAAGAGGATATTCGGAAGGTGGGGAGCATAGCTGTAGACATTGAAACTAAGATAATTGCGGGTCAACGAGGTTACGAACCGCAATGGTGGTAGATTGCGGATTCCCGATCTTTGTTCAATGATGTCATTGAACCATGATAACTCGCTTTGCGCCAAGTCCGACAGGACACCTTCACAAGGGTCACGCCTGGTCGGCCCTTACGGCATTTGAAAATGCCCGGCAGAAAGGTGGTAAATTCCTACTCCGTATCGAAGACATTGACTTCAACCGCTGCAAGACCACCCACTCTCACCAAATTCTTGAGGATCTCGACTGGCTCGGAATCGAATGGGAAGAACCCGTTCGCGTACAAAGCGAGCACATTGATCAATACTCCCGAGCTGCCACCGAACTTTTGGAACGAGGCCTACTCTATCCATGCTTTTGCACTCGCAAAGACATCCAACGCGAGATTAAAGCAGCAGGCCAAGCCCCCCAAGGCAGCGAAGGACCACTCTACCCGGGCACTTGCAAACACCTACCGAGCGAAGAGAGGGCAAAGCGAATCGAGTCCGGAGAACCCCATGCACTGCGCCTTGACCTCGATAAAGCAATGGCAGAAATCAATTCGCCCCTAACTTGGGCAGATACGCTCCACGGGCCGCAGGAAGCTCGCCCTGAAATGCTCGGGGATATTGTCATAGTGAGGAAGGATATTGGCACCAGCTATCACCTTGCTGTGGTCTTCGATGACGGACTCCAGCAGGTTACTGAGATCGTCCGCGGCGTTGACTTATTCGATTCCACCCACATCCACTGTGTTCTCCAGAAACTTCTCGGCCTTCCGACACCGACTTACCACCATCACAGACTTCTCACTGACGAGAATGGCAATCGCCTCGCTAAGCGAGACCGCTCTATCACGCTGAAGAGCCTTAGAGACGCAGGTATCACAGCGAAGCAACTCAAAAAAGAACTCGGATTCGCTGTCTAATTCGGGGAAAACGTAATCACAACATGAACGATCCAACCGTCTTCCAAAAACTCGCCATCTCGGACGAAATTAGTGAGGGAGATTCACGCCCTTTTAAACTCGATGGCCATCGTATCGCCCTCGTTCGGCACGAAGGAAAAATTTTTGCGCTCGAAGATCGGTGTCCCCATGCAGACGCAACACTTGCCTTTGGCATGGTTGGCAATGGAGCCATTGCCTGCCCTTGGCACTTCGCCCAGTTTAAGCTGCAAACTGGAGAAGTTCTCAGCGGCCCCGCCTGCGAGGATATTAAAACCTACGCCGTAAGAGAAGCTGGCGGAGTGATCGAGGTGAAACTCGAGGGCGACTGAATGCGTTCTCACAAAATCGAACGATCTCGATAAAACCCCCTTGACTGGCGAGCTCATCGCTGGCAATTTTCGCCCCCTCAGCTTTTAAGAAAGTTTGGGGTAATTCGACACGGTTAGGTGGCTGAGTGGTCGAAAGCGCTTCTTTGCTAAAGAAGTGAACCCGAAAGGGTTCCGTGGGTTCGAATCCCACCCTGACCGCCATTAAAGGCTCGAGTTTCCAGCGCAGCGGAGACTTGAGCCTTTAATATTTTGCGGTATCGGATTCGAAGCGCAGTTTGACTCGCAGCGAGCCCCTGCGAGCGAAGAGATCTGCCTAAGCAAAGCGACGCAGATAATCCCACCCTGACCGCCGTTAAAGGCTCGAGTTTCCAGCGCAGCGGAGACTCGGGCCTTTAATCTTCGCGGTAATGGATCCAAGTGGAGTCGAAGCTACTCCGGTCCGCTTAATCTCGGCGGATTCTCCTCTTCCTCTAGTTCAAGGAAATCGCTCATCACTTCTCTGAGTTCCTCTTCTTCGGCGGCCAACTCCTGCTCAAGTTCAGCCTCAGAAGTGGTAGCCATCATGTATCCCTTGTTCTTCTTGGGATTCATCTGATCGAGCTTCACCATGAGGACTTCTGGAGGAAGCGGAATCACTTCAGTGTCCGGAATACTTTCCAACACATTGAAATCCAAATGCCGGCACCAGTGACGAAGATTTTGCTGGGGCTGATTCTTTAATACCAATTCCACAAGGAAACGCTCTGCGACCATCATATTAGCCACGATTAGACCATCGTCGTAGGTCTTGGTGACTGTCGGCCAAGATTGAATTCGAATTTTTTTGATCCGGGAATCCTCAATCGGCGTCTCGGTAGAAAAATCCTTGAACTCTGCCAACGGCTCGGGGTGTTTGCCAGTGTCAGTGATTAAAATCCTCGTCCACATGAGAGGAGCAGGCGCTAACTTAGGCTGACCTGCTGCAGGTGGAGACTCCTTTCGCTCGTATTCTCGAAGTGCCTTGCTCTCAAGCCATGAACCCAGTCCCATTTCCCCCGTCGATTTGAGCATTTTCCAATCCTCTAAGTTGCCTGCCATGGCTTCCCATAACAGTTGAGGATTCACCGGCTTCATTCCCTCTTCGTCATTGGCATCCTGGGAAATTCCAATGTTCACGCCGATTAAAAGGAGAAAACTCAAAACAATAATGACAGTCTTCATTCGTCGAGGTATCGAAAGTAAACGACGCGATATTTAATCACAGGTTGCGGCGGATTGTAAGCAACTTCAAGACTGCTCTCCTCCCACAACACTTTCCCCAAGGCACCGCTGACAAATCGGTCCATCTCCACCTTCTGAGGCCCGTCGAATACTGGATACGTGCCCTTCCGGTCTAACCGCAGCCGCTTTGAATTTTCCGGCTTGAGCAACGGCGGTGATCCCGGTAACTGAAAAAGTGTGTCCGTAATGGCACCGTCAAACGGAATCTCGGCTGCCTGGAGTGCAATGCGGTCCCATTCGCCTGAAGAATTGACGTGAGCATTCCCCGGCACTCCGTCGTTGCCTGGCCAAATATAGCGCTCAATCACCGCATGAAACCGTTTCTCAGCGAGGACACGGTCACCGTCTTCAAACTCTCCCCATTCACTATGCCCCGGAATCTTTTGAACCACTTGTGCGACTCCCCAGAGTCCGAACGTATTGGAGTTGGTCGCCAAGCTGCCCATCATGTTGCGAAGTAGCTCCTCATTCTGAAACTGTGTCGCCCCATCATCATTTCTTAGATAACCGTCAACCTCTGCCAACTCCCCGACATAGAGAAATGGCTCGCTTTCTTGACGATCATTAATCGCATCAACCAATCGCCTCACTTCCTCGTCGGTTCTCAGATGCTTAAAGACAGCCTCAAGCGGAAGGCTTCGTTCAGGAGGCATAAAATAGGGGCTGTCATCGGGATAAACCTTTGAGTTCAGGTTCACCTGCCCTGCCGTGCTGTTCATGAATGATACCGTCGAGAATTCATCAGGAAGAGTCGAATTAATGCGCCATTGATCATGTTGCATCGGATAAGTGGCGCCAATGAGATCAAGCAACAAATAATCTGGAGGGCCGCTATCATTTGATTCCCCTCCTCCAAGATCCAGTGTCCGCCACGGAGTTGGAGGTTCGTTTTGATCCGGATTGCCCTGAATACCTGTATGCAGCACAGACCAGTATCCTTTTGAGGTAATTCGGCTTCGAGAGTTGTACTCGTCAGGGCGGTTGAGTGGGAACGCGCGAGGGGAGTCAGCCTCCATAGATTTAACCTGACCTGGCCCTCGTTGGAAATATCGCATCTTGCTTTTCTCTGAAGAATCATCATCCGGTTCCAGGGCCTCTCCTCCGATCGCATTGGGCTCCCCTGGGGTTCCCTCACTCTCAGTATCGAGTATCCACGACTCTTTGTGCCAGCTTAGACGGGGGTCAGAAATCTGCCATGAAACCGTCTTCGGGCCATCGGTAAAACGCGTATCCAGCTCAAAGTCAGCTTCAAGAACATGCTCCGGTTCACTGGTCTCCCCGAGCGGAATCATCTGGACGGTTCTTTTGGAGTCATTAAGAATCCCCATCCCCAGTCTCAATTTCACATCGAACTTTAACAGCCCCGTATCCGAGTCAATCAAAAGCGCCTCGTCTTCAGCGTGGTTCCCTCCCGTTTCGTTCTCAAATCGGTCTCTCGTATGAGGTAGAAAATCGCCAAACTTTCCCAGATAACGCCATGGACTCGTTACGACTTTTCTTTCTGTCCCCTTGTTTTTACCCATGCCGTAATTGGTTGAATTCCGGCTTACCAACTTAATGTTCCTGTTAGGGCTAATTCGCAAATTTCCGAGACTAAGTTTGTCGAGCGCATATCTTGGCTTCCCGTTTTGATTCAAGATGGGATCACCATTAGCATCACGCCGCATGCGCCTATACTGGAAGTTCCAATCCTGGTCATTACGTCTTTTCGGACGAGTCATTGCATCTGGATTAGGCGGCCCCAGTTCATAAAAGTCAGGCATGCCTTCCGGTCTTACCGCCGTCGGTTCGATACGCAGATAGTCCACTTTTGCCGGGAAATATTTCAAGAATACCTCGGGACCAAGATCCGGCATGTAATATTCGGCGCTGTAGCGAAACCTCACCTTCTTCTTGCCCGATTTACTATCGCGAATTACCTGGAAAGTCAGCAGAACTTCAGTGATGTAGGGACCGGGATGCTGAGGAAGCATCGGCACAATATCAGCGTCCTCGGTGGACTCCACAGCAGAGCTTTTGTCTTCATTTGAGTTCAATTTAATAGGCCAATAATGTCTTTCCGGCCTCCACCAAGTTCGCTCGCCGTTGGGTGGAGAGTAGATGGTAGAAGATGTCCTGAAAGCATAGTCACGAGAAAAATTATTCCTCCCGGTATTCCGATTAGCATTAGACATTGTTGTGGTTGCCATACGGGCCATGAGGAGCATTGATAACGCCATTTGGTAGCATTCGCGCTCCCCGTATTTGTCCACGAAGCTTGCATCATAGCCCGGCCATTTGCGTGTCATGTAGCGCTTCAGCATTTCGAACTGAGCACGGTTAACCACATTACCTGCAAGCTCTCTGCGCCCATCCTCATTCTGGACACCATGAGTGAAGCCCATGCTTCCCATTAGGGTATTTAAATGAAGAACACCGCTGATATCAAAATCAGGATCCTCGACCTCCGGGCCGTTATAAACAAACGGCATCTGATACATAGGGCCTGCTTCGAGAGACAGCGGTATATTTGTGGTAAAGAGTCTCGGTTTCCCAAAAACATTAAATTCAGGACTACGGCTGTAAAAAGTCAGGTTGTAACGATTGCCGGTGAACCATTCCCGCTTTTGATTATCAGGCAAATCGACGAATTGAAGAATTGATTCCGGATAGCGGGCAAACCCACGCAACCAAGCATGAGCTAACAAGGCGTCAGTATCCAGAAGGCTGGCATCATCAAACAACACATCAAGATTAACTGATCGCGGCCGTCCCAGAGCCCACTCACGATCTTTACTGTTTTCGTTAAACTCCACGTCCCCTACTCCCGAGGTGAAAAGCGGTGTCATCATCCCCATATCATATTGCTGCCAGAATCCTTGTGGGTCTTCATCTCTGCGGGACGGCTTTCCTAGAGCCACATTGAAATTGATTTTGGAACTCTCGTCATCCATCCAGAAGGCATAGCGGCCCGAAATTTGATTCTCCTCAGAAGCAGTCTCGGCCGGGCGCTCGAGAACCGGCACCCACTTCACCCGCATCGGAGGAGCATCAATATCCAAGTTGGGTCTCCCATTCGCATCCATCGCCGTGGCAATGGGCGGATCCTTTCGCCCAGGCAACGGCTCATTGAGGTCAACGGAGTAAACATCCGGATCGTCGGTCTCGTTAGGAGACTGGTCCGCCGCTCCGGTATGCAAGGGGACGATAGTCTCTGAGCCATCTTCCTGAACCACAGTCAACCTACCCGGATTGGTCACCCACAATTCGCCAGCTGCCACCTCGGCACTTTCACTAATCAGCGCAGGCTCTGGAATATTAGCTCTCAGCAATTCAATACCGTGACTGACCGCCCCCTGCGAAACCATTTTCGCTCTTTGCGTATTCGCGTAGGCGTGGGAAGCCCTCTGCTCCACCCGCATCGTGGCATAAAAGGCAATCACCATACCGGTGAGTAAAGCCACAAAGATCAGCGTCAGGATGAGAGCAGCACCACGTTCGCTTGCCGTCCAAGGCAAGTAATTAGGTAAGGACTTGCTGGGTCCGCCGTCTCTATTTCGATGTCCTTTCAACTTCAAAGTCCTACGATCCTCCTATCAGTTTTACTCTCGTCGAAAATGTTCTTGAGCGCCGAATCCCGTTGAGATTCAGTGCGTCCTCGAATAACTCCACCGAAGTCTCAAGATCAAGAGAACCATCAGGAAACAGAACGGAAGACATAGGAGGAATTTCCAAGCCCTGCAGAGCAACATCATCATCAACCGTCACGATCGTAATTTCGATTTCAGCAGGCAACCGATTCGCCTTCATGGAGTATTTAGTTTCCCGTAAAAACACCGTGGTCGCCCCGCCTTCAAAAGGTTCCACGTTGGCTTGATGAAAATACCCAGCCGAATTAAAGATCATTTCGCTAGCGGGATGATTCTCAACCTCCGACAACCACGGAATTGGATTACCAAGGAGATCGTAACACTGAATCCAAAAAGCCAACACTCCGTCAGCGGCCGTGGAGACTATGGCATCACGATTAAAGGTATTTTCCTCATCAAAAGCAGCATCATTCCAACGATCGAGAAACCAGTTAGGCTCAACCGGCGAAGTTCTCATGTTAAGGCTTTCTCTTTCGAGATCCTCGATATTCTCTGAATTACCAACGGCTGGAAAATACGGATTCTCCTTCTTATCGTTCACAAACGGTTTCACAAAAATGCGCTTCAACCGAAATAGCTGTCTGTCCTCATCACGAAAAAGGTAATAGCCCACACATCTGAGATCACCATAGCGCCCAAGGGGTGCCATCCATAGAAGGGCAGGTGATTCCTTAACCACAGATGGAGCTCCGATGTCTCCTAGCATTTTCCCCGGAATTACCGCAAACTGCATTCGCGTGTCTACCACTGCCGGAGTTAACTCGCGAGTCAGCAACTCAAGGGCACCTCTGGCTCTTTGGTAGGTCAGCACTTTTCGTTCTGACTCAATCCAAGTTCGTGACACCGGCTCCAACGCCCCAACCAAAATCACCATCAAGCCGGCGAAGATAACGAACGCCACCATCAACTCAATTAACGAAAGCCCCGCCATGGTCTGCCTTGAATCTGGCAGAACCATTCCATCGCCATGAGGACGAGCGGAACCTTTTTTAGAATCCATATTTAAAACTCGATCTTAGGCTGAAAACCCGGCTCAATCAGTCCCCAGTCGGGTCCGGTCAGGGCATTAATATAGTAGGAAATATGAACTCTGGGATCGACCTCAATCGCAGTTCCGTCATCTCGTAGTGGCCAGTATATCTGCATTCCGACCGCCTTTAGATCTGAGATATTCTCGGGGGCGTTGGCACCTTCAATCTCACTTATTTCCAGTTCGAGACGGAAAAAAGCCCGTTCGAGAAGAGAATTCTCGATTTTTTCAATGTCCTCAATATATCTCCCTTGCTGATCATAAAAAAGGGGACTGACGCTTGGCTGACCCACAGAAAGAGGAAGCCCTTCCATACGATCGTGGGCATCCTCCATGATCGTTCCGATTGCCGTTCTGTCCGCACTGTCACGGCTCATTTCCATGGCGTGAGGGAGCATTCCAATAATGGAAATCAATGCCACTGCAGCCACCGCCATCGCAAACGTCACTTCGACGAGAGAGAAAGCGATGCACCGGGGTTTTTTCTGGATTGATATCATGGACGGTAGATCCGGTAACGACCTGTCAAAGTGTCGAGATTGATTTGAGACCAGTTGAAAACCTCATTGCTTCTGTTTGCCTGCCCAGGCTCAATGACTAGGATGAGATTCCTCATTTCAGCGCCCGGTGCTTCCACCCTTCCGGATGGATTGAACTGAAAAAATTTCACCTCCGCCGGCTTGCCATCCACACCTTTCGTTGTGAAAGTATTTTCAAAAAGTTCGAGAACGAATTCACCCCTCACGGAGGAAGCGTCTTTTGAGGCGTAAGGGGCACGCCTCACGTAATCGGGAAACTCGTCTGGAAAGAACAGGTCACTCGAGAGGCTAGCCCACTCGCTCATCTGCTCAAACTGACGACGCTTACGATTCCAGCCCCAGGAACTGTAGTCACGATATGGCTCATCTGCCTCCGGGACAATGATCCCAACCCTTACCGCGGTATGACGGGCAATCGCCTCACTTCGGCAGAAATTGACAAAATCGGCAAAATTTCGGGTTGAGGTGCTAAGCCCGTTCGACCTTAACACGTAAAGAGCACCTCCTGACAGACCCATTAGTATTGCGATTACCATTAGAACAGTCAGCATCTCCAACAAGGTAAACCCCCCGGAAAATCCTCTCCGGAACCGCCCTGTTTTCTGATAGCGAACGCTGCGACTCATTCCTGTTCAACTCCTAAGGGGAGAGAATAGCGGAGTCTGCCATGCATTTACAATGTAAAACATTGATCAGGACAAAAAAGAGGCTCGAAGATTTTATTCCGACGAAGCGGCAAGATATCGAAATTGGCTTGCCCAGGCAGATGTCTCTGCTACTTCTTTTCTTCGGTTGACCGCTCTTTTGAAGTCTCTTCTGCAAGCGGTGGAGTGAATCGAGGATTCTTCCCTTTGAAGGCTATTTGCTGAAGCTCTTTCAGCTGCTCGCCATTTTTTCCGCACACTACGGAGAAATGGTGAATGGTTCCCTTGAAAGGCGTGGACTGTGGCCACCCTTCATTAGGTGGCTTCTGGGAATGTAAATCTCCGAGAGACAGCTTCAGATTGTCGAGGATCTCCAAGCCTTTTTTCCTGGTCTTCAGGCTCAACACTTTCTGCTCTTCCAAGCCCAAACCGCTGACCCTCACCTTGCGATCCGATCCAACAGTGATCACAAAATGACCACGGCTTCCCTCTTCCATCTTGCCGAGAGTGAAGGCCTCGACTTTGGCTCCTTTGGGTGCCCAGGCAAAAGTGATTTTACCCCCCTTCAGGTAGACCCCGAAACCGCCGGCGCCCCCCTTCATCTCTGCAATGATCCCATCAGTAGTCTCCGAGGTAAGATCCCCCCTGATTCTCATGAAAGGCTGACTGGCGGCGACCCCTGAGACCATCACCTTTCCGCCTGAGCCATCGAAAGCATATCCATTTCCTGATTCAGAAGCTCCTCCTTCAACGGTTCTCGCGACGTCTGCCTCGCCGGGCCCTACCACATAGGCCCTATGAGGTAGTTCATCCGTCAGGATCCACTCGCGGTCAGCCAGAGGCGGTAAGGCCGCCAGTTCTGCTGATTTTTGCCCAAGGGGCACGCTTTCACCGTCGGGTTTCTCCGGCGTATCGAGCCCCTCGGTGAGTTCACTCATCACGACCAACTCCCCGGCAGCCAGCTTCACTAGCCACTCCGGTGCCCCTTCCCACAAGTTTCCCTTTCCGAAAAGATCCTGATAAATCTTCACCAGCCCCTGAAGTTCGTTTTGCCGATCCTCGTTTTTTAATTTGGCCAACATTTCCGCCGAACGCCTCAATGAAGTCTTGGTAAGATCGACAGGCCCGCCGAAATTCAAGACATAGGCTCCTGCATATTGGCGGATCGCCTCTTCCAAAGCACCCATCCCCTCATACGCCATTCCGCGGACTAGGTAGGTTTCAGGATTAGGCACTTCTACATTTCCAACAGCTTCGACACCCTCCTGCCACTTCTCCCTAGAAATAGCGACCCAAGCCGCCACTTCAGGCGAAATCTTGCGATAGGATGGTGGAAGGTCAGAAAACTCATCCCGAACGATCACCGCCTGAGCCGCGATAGCCTCCATATCCATGCGGGTCCGATAACATTCTAACAGACGCACTTTTGCCAATGAAACGAAATTGCCCGGCATTGGGTAATATTGAGAGGCCGGGGAACTAATCACCCTTGTGTAGAGGGAAATCGCTTCATCAAGCTTTCCAGATTGAAATGCTTCTTCGGCGCCAATCCATTCGTTGGTTGGAGGAAAATCAACGTATTCGATCTGACTTCGTAAAAATTGCTGGACCTGAGTTGCTGCCGGCGAAATCTTCCATTTTACCTGACCACGATCAACAGACACCAACTCCACGGTAAGGCTTCGTCCGTCTTTAAGATGAACAGTGGCTAATTCCGCTGAAGCGAGTCCACCACCGAAGACAGCAAGAAACACGAATAAAATAAATGAGCGAAACTTCCCAGCCATATCAACCTGCCTCTGATGGTGTTTTGCTTTGATACTCGTTACGCCACTTCACGAAGATCTTTTTAGCCTTATCAACGCCGGGATGATCGAGGTGCCCCATTCTCTTGAGCATATCCTGCAGTACTTTAAGCGCCTTTAGATCTTCGCCTCCTGCTTTTGTGATCGCAGCCGTTCTCAAATAAGCCTCCGTCGACCAGTCCAAGTGGCCCGGGAAATTGGCGTAGATACTGACGTAGACCTTCAGAGCATCTGGTGTGTTACCCGCTTTGTCGAAACACTCAGCCAGTCGGTAGTTCGCTTCGGGACGACTAATTCTCCAACCCGTATTCTCCAAATACTGCTCCCAAATTGGCTGAGCAGCCTCATAGTCGCCCTCTTTGGTCTTGATTCGCGCCATCCCAAGAACTGACTTCTCCTGAAGTTCATCGTTCGGCACCTCAGCGAGCACCCGCAAGAACTTCTCCATCGCCTCTCCCCGCTGGGCAGGGTCTTCTGACTTGGCTTGAATCTCTGCCGTATCAATCAGGCAGTATTCAAAGTTGGCACTGCCCGGGCGATTATCGAGAATGTACTGATAAAGAGCTTTTGCTTCTTCTTCACGGTTCCGGACGTTTGCTTTCCATCGAGCCAGACGAACGACCGGATAGTTACTCTGCTCCTCTGGTTTGAAACCTGCTTCGAGGCGGTAGAACTCTTTATTGACCTTTTCCTGGTCTACTTCCTGCCTCTCGAGGGCATCGGCCTTTGCCACGGTGGCCCATCCCATCAGGCAGGGGGTTGCGCCTCGCTGATCTTGAAGCCCGTTCATTTGTTCGAATAAAAACTCAGGTTCGAACTCATCTTTCAGAAACTCAACGTAGCTTCCAAACATTTCCGCAAGAACCGGTGAAAGCGGATCACCTTGATTCTCCCAGACCACGTCGCGCAATTTCTGAAGTCCCTCATCTTTTCGCCCCTGTTCTACCAGCATAGGAAGAGAGGCTACCAGAACATCGTTTTTATAATCAGATTCCGGGTGATTATCACGGAACTCGTTGTAGTGGGCGGAGGCCTTGTCCCATGCTTCGATTTCGACGGTCTGAACAACTAACTGCCACAGAGCGTAAGCGACCGTGTCAGGCTGACCCAACTGTTTACCACCATCTCGTCCGTTTAGATAACAAAGTTCAACTTCGGAAAACTCACTACCAAGCGTTGCCAGAATATCACCCTTCAAGTTCCAGGATACCGCGTGGACTTCGTGGCCCGGAAACTCTCGGATAACACGCCCCACCTTGGCGAGGGCGGCATCCATCTCGTCGATCATGAACTCAGCCATTGCACACTGATAGAGTGCTGTGGGAACTAAGGTTGAGTCAGGGTACTTCTCGAGATAGCTGTTGAGGATCTCAGCAGCCTCCACCCACTTGGCGAGGCGTACTTTGGACAAGCCGAGGAAGAACTGGGCCAGTTCCATTCGCTCACCATTCGGGTAGATATTAAAATACTTGGACAGTTCCTGATCAGCTTCTTCATAGTGACCAAGCTGAAATGCGGAAGCGCCGTAGACAAAATCGGGAATGTCGCGAATTTTTTCGCCAGCCTCCATGTCAGCACGAACCTCACCAGAAACTTCGTAGGAGTCCTCGTATTCTTCACGGATAAACAGGATCTCAACCAAAACCCGTGCCACGCCCGGCTTCAGCTCGTGATCGGGGAATTCATCAAGGAATTGCCGCCCATAATGATAAGCACTTTTCCACTGCTCTGTCTGAGCCGCAGACACCACCGCATTGTGAAGAAAGACAGGACGCTGCTTGTGTTGCTTTCCGGCAATATCTGATAATTGCGAGAAAGCAACGTAACTTCCCGAGAAATTCTGAAGGATGAAGTGAATTGAACCGACTCCGTTTAGAATCCTGACGTATTCCAAAGGAAGCTGCTTCATTTCTTTGTCCAGTGCCGCCAAGGACTCCATTTTCTTGGCCTCGAGTGACTTCGCGACCACCCGATTCTCCAACTGTTCATAGCGACGTCGAAGTTCCGGTTCGAGAAGGTTCGGGTTTACCATCCTCTCATACCAAGCTAACGCGCGAATGGGATCAGACTGGCTCATTGCCAACTGCGCTAAATACTCAAAGCGCTCGTTTCTATCATGGCGCTCAATGAAAGGATCCTGATCGACGACACTTCGGTAGGTGTTCAAAAATTCGCGAACACGCGGATATTCGACTTCTGGAGTCCAGTCGTCCGCCATGACCATAAAAATGGTTTCACGTAACCCGTCGCTGTGAGATTCACTGGACAATGGCTTCACCAAATACTGGTAGCCCTTATCCAACTCACCTGCTTTTAGGTAACACCGCCCCAGATTGACCCCGACATAGATCAGGTTAATAGCGGAGTCTCCTTTCCCTTCAACGAGGACTTTTTCGTAACGAGCCGCTGCTTCTTTCCACTTCTCCAGCTTCATTTCAGTGTTCGCCCACTGCACGAGTGCTGAATTCTGAAAATTGTTGGGGCGCAACCCCTGTTTCTCTTCGTCGCTCAATCCATCGAGATATTTGTTATTGAACTTCTCGTAACAGGTTTTGAACGATTCGACCGCTCCTGCATAATTTTCCTTACCTAGTTGAGCTAA
>CEWH01142701.1_pt1 | contig 16204 bp, 9 predicted proteins | sample 531231 | NCBI WGS metagenome assembly CEWH01 (sample SAMEA2622316, study PRJEB7988) | marine metagenome | biome: marine biome (ENVO:00000447); feature: surface water layer (ENVO:00002042); material: "saline water (ENVO:00002010), including plankton (ENVO:xxxxxxxx)" | depth 5 m | reverse complement strand
CCGAGATTGCGGAAAGAGAGGTTCTGTTCTGGACGGGTAGGAGTGCCCTCATAAAGATCCCACTCGGTCTGGCCGTGCAGTTTTCGGACATCGAGAGGATTGTCAGAGTTGTTAAAATTCCGAGTCATCCCGTTCGACATGAAGACATCGAGGAGTCCATCGCAATCGAGATCCCCCATTTTCACAGCCCAAGTCCAATCCGAGTAGGCAAGTCCTGAGAGGAAAGCAGTCTCATGAAATCGTCCTGTCCCAGTATTCACGTAGAGACAGTTGCGCATGTATTGCGCCGGGACAGTATTCTGCATGAACCAGGTTGATGCGCCCATCATTCCCATCGTGGTCTTTGACTTGTAATGTGTAGTTCCCGCCATGTCAGAGGAGAGAAAATCTATTAAGCCATCATTATTCAGGTCTCCGCAGTCAGCTCCCATCGTGAACCAGCTTGTATGAGGCAGTTGGTGTTGGGTGACATCCGAGAAAGTGCCATTGCCATTATTGCGGTAGAGAAGATCAGGATCTTCAAAGTCATTGCCGACGTAGATGTCAGGGAGTCCGTCATGGTTAAAATCCCACCAGGTGACGGAATTGCCGTGATAGCGATTCGTGGAGATGCCAGCAGGCTGGGTGACTTCCACAAAACGACCACCGTCGTTGCGAAGAAGTTTGTCGGGGGCCCCAACATTGTTGATTTTCATGTTCCCCCTGCGCTCGGAGACCCCGTAGTAGTTTTCGAATTCAGGAAGCATCTGATTGCGGCCGTCCTTTAATATTGTAACGGGACGGTTAGGGCGGCCCCCAGCACGGTAGAATCTGTGTCCAAGGAGATAGACATCGAGGTCGCCATCAAGGTCGTAGTCCGCAAATGCTGCCATCGCGAATGCTCCACTGAGAGCGAGTCCAAAGCGCGAAGCCGATTCCACAAATTTCCCCTTCCCGTCATTCACGAAGAGCTGGTTGGGAGAGCCATAATTACAGATGTAGAGGTCTAAATCTTTATCGCCATCAATATCGACTGCGGCCACTCCGGCCCCCCATGCGCCTCCCCCGTCCACACCTGCAGCCCGGGAGATATCTTCAAACCTCCCGCTACCTCTGTTGCGGTAAAGAGTGTTGGTGCGGGCGCCAGAGACAAAATAGAGGTCGCACTGGTCGTCGCCGTCAAAGTCCCCAGCAGCGATACCGCCTCCGCCTAGGGCAGAGGTATACAAGCGTTTCAGAGGATGGGATATGTCAATCGGGTTTACAGACAGGATCCCGGTCTGTTCCGGAGGCAAGGTGGTAAACCTCGGGCCTGACTCTCCTCCAGAGGAAGGAGCGGTGAGGGGCGAAGAGCTGGGAGCTGCCCCCAATTTTGGCAGGAGGATGGAGAGAAAAATGGAGAGAGCCAGAGTGTTCCAGCGGGACATGGGTAAAGAGGGTTTCTATGTGGGGGTTCGACATGAGACCTGCATAATGCTCGATGTCAAACTATTAGTATTTAGGGGTTTATACCACCGAGTAGGATTTATTTTCCTGAGGTAATCGAGCAGAATCCCATTGACCTGAGGCCGCGTATTGTAACCATGGTCGCTAATGGACATTTCCCGCTATCCGGCTGGTTGATGGCAGGAACGTTCCTGAGTAGTAAAAGACCCACTTCGATTAGATGAAGCTTCAAAATTGCCTTCCGCCCCGGCGCTTCGCCGCAAACAGGCAAATTTCAAACGCTCCGAAAATTCTTCTCCGAATTCCGACCTTTGGCGCGGAGTAATTGTACACACATCCCATGAAAATCCTAACAATCATCTCTCTCTGCGCCCTTGCCATCGCTTCCAGTGCGAGAGGTCAGAATGACAACACCCTAATAGACGTTAATGCTACTGAGTCAGGACTTCCCGACGGCACGATCGTCAATACCTTAGCCAATCCCGGAGCAGCGGGTGATTTTACGACTCTCATCGGACAGGTTGAATTGACGAGCCATCCTGCCAATGCGAATGCCGGAGCCCTGGTGCAAGGGCTTGCCTTTAATGGCGACAAAATGGTGTCTACGAACCCCCAATCCTCCACGACGATGGAGGGCAATCGCCCGTATACAGCTATGGCGTGGGTTTATAATCCAAGTTTTGGAGCGGAGGAAGCGATCGTGTCATGGGGGCATCGGGGAGGTCCAGATGGAACAAACTCGGGGATGCATCAGGGCAACAATGCTACTTTTGGAGCGGTTGGGCACTGGGGCTCTCCAGATACTGGGTGGGGGCCCTCCGGTGTTGGTACTGACATCAACGCTACGGCTAATCGATGGGCGCATTTGGCCTACACTTGGGATGGAACAACCGAAAGTGTCTACATCGATGGTGAATTAAGTAATTCGGAGGTCCACATTCCCTTGAGTCCTCATCTGAGTTTTCAAGATGGAACGCCTACTCCTTTCGCGATTGGTTCTGAGAGTGATGCCGGAAATGTCAATAGTACCCCGATTGCCTATTCGGGAACGATTGCCAAGGTTCTGGTGGAAGACGTTGCCAGGTCGGAGGCAGAGATACGTACGGTTTTTAATGCGGAGAGTTCTCTCTTTTTTGATGGGGTGCTAGACGTGAGTGACTTGGATGGCGATGGGATATTCGATTCGATAGAAGATCTTTATGACTGTCTGGATAAGGCTGTTGCGGATGCTGATGCAGATCCTGACGGAGACAGCCTCTCGAACAGAGCGGAATTGGGATTTGGCACCGATCCATGCAATCCTGATAGTGACGGTGATGGCTTAAGTGATGGAGAGGAGTTAAATCGCCTGGTGGGTGGGCAGTCGGCTCCAACCGATCCTTTAAGTGAAGATACTGACGGAGACGGGTTGCTCGATAGCGTTGAAACCGGAACCGGGGTAGTCAATGGAACAGATAATACCGGGACAGATCCTTTGGTTTCTGATACCGATGAGGACGGTCTTGGAGATTTGCAGGAATTGCAGCTGGGCACGGATCCCTTTAATGTCGATTCTGATGGAGATGGAGCTGAAGACGGTGCGGAAGTAGCGCTCCAGACAGACCCTCTTGATGCGAGTAGTAAGCCGGCATTTCCCAGCGACCAGATCGTCAAGGTGGATATGACCTGTCTTGATCTCGCAGATGGGAGTATTGTGGATACGGTGGTCAACCTTGGGCAAGCTGGCCCATTCACCACTCTGATTGGGCAGGTTGAAGTTGCCAGTCATCCGGCGAACGACAATCCGGACGTTCAGGTTCAGGGATTGGCCTTCAATGGAGACAAGATGACTGCCGCGGTGGATGCTCCAACGCTCGGTCTGGTTGGAAATCAGACCTATACCGTTCGGGCATGGGTCTTTAATCCTGCATTTGGTAATGAAGAGGCGGTGGTTTCTTGGGGCCACCGGGGCGGCCCGTTAGGCTCAAATGCCGGTATGCATCAGGGAACTCACCCCACCTTTGGCGCAATTGGCCATTGGGGCGGTGGACCGGTGGATAATCCGAATGAGCCTGATGTGGGATGGGGACCGAATGGAGATGGAAGTGATATTTTGGCGACACAGGGTCGTTGGGCTCAGCTATCGTGGGTCTACGATGGTTTGGAAGATCGGGTTTTTATCGATGGGGAATTCAATAACAGCGAGGAGCATCCGAATCTTCTTAATGTTCATGCATCGTATAATGACGGAAATCCGACCTTGGTTTGTCTCGGGTCTGAGAGCGACGCGGGGAGCGTAAATAATACGCCCATCGCCTATTCGGGTACGATCGCCCGGGTCGAGATTTATGACTCGGTCTGGACAGACGAGGAGATCCAAGCGGCTTTTGAGCAAGAGCGTCCTCTTTTCTTTGATGGAATATGCACGAGTCCTGGGGACCCGTATCAGTTCACAGTTTCGAGTTCCGATGGGGGAGGAACCATTGATTTCGAGTGGAACAGTTCAGCTTCCGAGGTGTATACAGTGGTGGCAAGTGATAATCCGGCGGGCAATCCCGACCCAGCATCTTGGGCGCCGGTCGCAGGTCTCGAAAGCTTATCCGGGACGCCGCCACTCAACACGCACAGTATTGCGAGGCCGGCAGGAGATCTCCGGCTATTTAAGCTTATTGCCGGTCCGGCGCCGGCTCTTTTCTCGGATGATTTTGAATCTGGGGCCGGAGAGTGGACCACCGTGGTAAATGATCAGGCAGGCAATACTCAGTGGGAGCTTGGATCTCCCTCGGGGACAAGCGGCCCTCTGACTGGGGCGGATGAATCCGGGAACGCGTGGTCTACCAATCTGGGTGACTACGGTCAGGACTCCGACATATCTCTTTTCTCTCCTCCGATTGACTTTGGCGGTCTGCAGGGAGCGGAGTTAACCTTTGATGCTTACCGCGATGCGGACGGGTTTGGAGATAGTGCCATGGTCGTTTTCAGGCGAGTTGGTGACGATGTTCAGCTGGGAATGGAGGTCGCGATTGATATGAGCCTCTTTGATACCGCATATGAGAGTCTTTCTATCGCTGTGCCCGAAGCAGTGATTGGTGAGACCGCTCGCGTAGAATTCAACTTTGTCAGTGACGGCACGGCTGATGCTTTCAGTGGCCTAACCATTGACAACGTGGTTATTGAGGCATCGTCTCCGTAGGTAAAAGGAGAGCTTTCATAGGCGGTGAACCCTTTGGGGTTCACCGCTTTTTTCTTTGAGGCTGGAATGGTCGATGGATTGATCTTGCCAAGGGGCGTGGACAACTGACTACTACGTCTATTGAGTTTTTATGGACGCCATTCGCGCAGATTCAGTTGTAAAGGATTTCGGAGAAGTTCGGGCGCTGAATGGGGTGAGCCTAGGCGTGGAGGCTGGGGAGTTGTTTTTTCTGCTGGGGGGGAGCGGATGCGGAAAGACAACTCTTTTGCGCTGTATTGCCGGACTTGAGGATCCTACCTCCGGTAAGATTTCTTTCGATGGCGAGGACGTTACCGCTTTACCTACTCACAAGCGGGAGGCGGCGATGGTCTTTCAGAGTTACGCGCTCTGGCCTCACATGACAGTTGGCCAGAATATCGGATTCGGCCTGGAAGAGCGCAAAGTGCCCAAGAATGAAATTGCGCAGCGCGTAAAGGAGGTCCTCGAAATGGTACGCATGCCGGGGTTTGAGGGGCGTGGAATTGACCAGATGTCTGGTGGTCAGCAACAGCGGGTCTCGTTGGCCCGGGCTCTTGTGGTAAAACCCAAGTGCCTTCTTCTTGATGAGCCTCTTTCGAATCTAGATGCACAATTGAGACTGGAGATGCGCTCTGAAATCCGGCGGATCGTGAAAGAGAATGGTTTGACAGGGGTCTACGTAACGCACGATCAGGCAGAGGCCCTCTCCATGGCAGATCGTCTTGCTGTGATGGATGGGGGAAGGATTGTGCAGGTTGGTACTCCAGAACAGATATACAGGAATCCGAAGACCTCGTATGTAGCCTCGTTTATTGGGGAGACCAATCTGCTCAGAGGAAAAGTAAGTAATGTGGCAGGCCGAGGTGCAGTTGCAGTAGTGACCAAGGTAGGAGAATTGGTTGGGAGAATGACAGATGATCAATGGATGCCTGCCTCGGAGGATCAGGTTCAGGTATCCATCAGGCCCGAGGCTATTCGGATTTCACAGGAGGGAGCGCAGCTGGAGGGACGAGTAATAGAGAAGATGTATCTAGGAGAGAGTATTCAATATCGGGTTGGAATCGGAGAGGGGATAGAAATGCAGGTTTCAGAAATGAACCCACGAGCTGTCCTAGAAGAGGGAGTTAAGGTCGGACTGAAAATGCAGGTTGAGGATGTGGTGGTGCTTCGCGATTAGAATTCCAAATTCAGGCGCTAAGACGTGATGAGTAACTGGAAGAAGAATCTCTTAATACTGGGCTTACTTACTGGCGCAGTGGCAGCGCCACTGGCGCTACGCGATACAGGTGCTGATGGTGCGGATCAGGCAGATCTCCGGCTGGATATTATCACGCCGCATACAGAGACGTTGCGGCGAGAATTCGGTGAGGCTTTTTCAGCCTACTGGGAAGAGAGGTCTGGCGATAGCGTCTACGTAAACTTCCTCGTTCCCGGGGGCACATCCGAATGCGTAAGAGTGATCGGTAACGGGTTTGAGGCCGCGGCAGAGAGGGGAAAGGTGGGGTGTGGGATTGATGTCTTTTTCGGAGGTGGTGCCTATGATTTCGCGATTCAGGCCAAGCAGAACCGCTTTGAAAAACTCCGAATTTTTGAAACTCGAAGTGAGTTGTTTAAAGAGGGAGGTATTCCAGCAACCTTGAGTGGGGAAACATTTTACGACCCTGAACATGCATGGGTTGGGTCCGTGCTCTCGAGCTTTGGGATCTGCTACAACACGGATCTTCTGCTCGAGCGGGGGCTTCCGGAGCCCGTCAGCTGGGATGATCTTGGCGACCCGGGCTATATTCATGGTGTTGCCCTTGCCGACACAACCAAGAGCTCCTCGGTAACAAAATCTTTCGAGATGCTGGTTCAGCAGAAAATTCAGGAAGAGCTTTCTGTTTCGTCCTCTGAGGAAGACTGGGAGCGGGTGGTTGCCCGGGGTTGGAAAGCGAGTATGAACCTGATCCAGAAGATCGGGGCTAATGCCCGTTATTTCACTGATAGCTCTGCCAAGATCCCCCGGGATGTGGCTCAGGGTAATGCGGTTGCCGGAATGTGCATCGACTTCTACGGCCGGACAACAAGCGAGACGCTGAAGCAACCAGATGGGTCTTCCCGGCTGCGATACATCATGCCTGCCGGGGGAAGCTCGATCAGTGTGGATCCGGTTGCTGTTCTCAAGGGCGCTCCTCATCCTGAGCTCGCTCAGGCTTTTGTGGAGTTTGTCCTCTCGCGAGAGGGGCAGATGCTCTGGGCGGCCTCGCCGGGAACTATTCCCGGTCCGAAATATCGTGCCCTTCGTCGCCTCCCGATTCGCCCGGATCTTTACCGAGGGGAGACTCTCGAAGCAATGATCGATGGCGAGGCGATGCCATTCGAGGCCGCAAAAAAGTTTTCCTACGATCGTAAGTTAACCGGGCATTTGTTCTCTCCACTCAGAGCAATCATCCGGGCCATGTGCATTGATCCTCATGATGAAATGAAGGCCGCGTGGGCAGCCTTGATCAAAGCTGGCTTTCCTCCACAGGCCACAGCCCGCTTTCATGATGTGAGCGCGGTTGCTTATGACGTGGCGGGCGGGTCGATCAAAACGTCGTTAAAAACGAGTAAGATCGAATCGGTAAGACTCATGAATCAGCTTGGAGGATTTTTCCGAGAAAATTACAAGGAGGCGCGGCGTCTTGCGGAAGAGGGGCTATGAGTAGTCGAAGGGCTATGGTTCTGACAGCGGTAGTTACCCTGTTCTTTGCCGTATTTTTTCTTTTCCCGGTAATTATGGTGATCGGCGAAGCGTTCGTTGATCGTAATGGCGGGTTGACTCTGGATTACATTTCGCAGGTTTTTGTGAACCCGGTTTATCTTGAAGGGCTTTGGAATGCGCTCTTGCTTGGAGTGACGAGTACGCTGGCCGCGCTCTTGATCGCCTTTCCTCTTGCTCTGCTGACGCATCGCTATCGGTTTCCCTTGAAAGGCCCGCTGTCCGCCTTGATTCTTGTGCCGCTCGTCCTCCCTCCTTTTGTGGGAGCGGTTGGAGTGAAGCAGATGCTGGGAGTGAAGGGCTCCCTTAACGCCTTTCTCGAAAAGTTGGGATTGATGGATCCTGCTGCCCCGATGGACTGGTTGGGAGAGGGGCGCTTCTGGGGAATTGTGGTCATGAATGCCCTCCATCTTTACCCGATTCTCTACATGAACATTGCGGCATCACTTGCGCATCTTGATCCGGCAATGGAGGAGGCGGCTCAGAATCTGGGGTGCTCGCCGTGGAGGCGGCTCAGGCGAATTACGATGCCTCTCACTATGCCTGGTATCTTTGCTGGAGGAGCTATTGTTTTTATCTGGTCCTTCACTGAGTTGGGAGTGCCATTGGTGTTTGATTACTCAAGGGTCGCACCGGTTCAAATCTTCGATGGGCTGAAGGATCTCGAGAGTAATCCGTTTCCGTATGCCTTGGTCGCGGTCATGCTGATCATTTCTTCCGCAGTATTTCTACTCTCCAAGGCTCTTCTCGGGCGCTCAAGGCTTGGGACAGCTCCCCGGCCTAAGGGGCGAAGTGTGGAAAGAGTGCTGAGGGGTTGGAAGGGTTGGGCTATTACAATTGGTTTTGTCGGGGTCTTCCTTCTGGCGTCGCTTCCTCACATGGGCGTAATTTTTCTTTCCTCCGCGACAGATTGGTATGGGTCGGTATTTCCGGAGCAGCTTACCGGTGCTCACTATGAAGAGGCCTTGGGGCATCCCCTCGTAGTGCCCTCTATTCAGAACAGCCTGCTGTATGCGTCCGGAGCGATGGTTGTTGATCTAGTGCTTGGGCTTGCCATCGCGTGGGTTATCGTGAGAAGCACGATTCGAGGAAGGGCTCTCCTGGATGCACTTGTGATGCTTCCTCTAGCTGTTCCTGGGCTCGTTCTGGCCTTTGGGTATCTCGCTCTCGCACAGGAGGGGCGTGCCTTCTCGTTTCTTGTGGGGGTGAACGGGAATCCAGCCGCCTTACTGATCATTGCCTATGCGGTGCGTCGGCTGCCTTATGTCGTCAGGGCTGCTGTTGCAGGATTACAGCAAAGTAATGTGACCTTGGAGGAGGCTGCTTTGAGTCTTGGAGCGCCGCCGCTTCGAATGATGAGGCGTATCGCTTTGCCGCTGCTTTCTGCAAATCTGCTGGCAGGGGGCATTCTTGCTTTTGCGTTTGCGATGCTTGAGGTGAGTGACAGTCTGATTCTTGCGCAACAGGCCGAACATTTCCCGATCACTAAAGCGATATACGCTCTTCTTAACACTCTGGGCAATGGCTATGAGTTAGCCTCGGCGCTCGGAGTATGGGCCATGGTCTTTCTGGGAATCTCGATCGTAGGAGCCGTATCCCTCGCCGGAAAGAGGGGAGGGCTTTTTCGAATGTAAGAACCCAGAGGCTCTGTGTAATAGCAGCGCTATAGCTTACAGGCGCGAGCCTTTTTCAGCCAAGGGTCTATAAAGTTGGCGAGGATGATGAGGATTGCGCCGAGGTAGAAGGATGTCTCCAGTTCTGTGTATTCTTGAAAGATAATAGCGCCAAGAAGGATTCCCCAGACGGGTTCAAAATTCATTGTCAGGTTAGCGGTGTATGCGGTTAGCCTGCGGAGAAGGCGAATGTTCCAAGTGTGCGCGATGGTAGTGCAAAGGATAGAGAGAGTAAGAAGAGGAATCCAGTCGCTGCTGGAGGGTGCTTGAAGGTGATAGGGAGATAGGAAAGGAAGTATGATCGCGGACATGAAGCAGGCGCCTCCCATTCCGTAGAGCAGCATGCTTTTTGGGGGAGTGCCCTTGGCAGCCAGATCGCGATTGAGAACCGGAAAGATTGCGTGGAGGAGTGCCCCTGCGAGGCCTACCAGAAGTCCGGACTTATGATGCGGGTCAATCCCACCCGTTATAAGAAGAATGCCAGAGATGACGATTCCACCACAGAGAAGCTCTCCGAGGCGGAATGCTCTGCGTTCGATCAAGGGCTCAGTGATGGACGTGAACAACGAAATTGTGGCAAAAGCGGCAAGTGCAACCGAGACGCTCGAGAGACTAACCGACAGGAAGAAGCAGACCCAGTGTGCGCCTTGTAGAAGCCCAACATTGAATACTGCTAATGCTCGTCGCGGGGAAAGGCGAAGCATCGAGGGGCGGGTCATGGTGAGCCAGGCGAGCATGGCAAGACCTGCAATGGTGACTCGCCAGAATACCAGAGAGGGAGCCTCGAGAGAAATTACATTTCCCAGGACGGCGGTGAGAGCGAGGATGAAAACCAGAAAATGATACTGGAGGAGAGAGGGAATGGAGACGAGGGCGTGCTGGTTGGAGTAGAGGTGTGGTAATGAGTCTTGTGAACCCAGTTGCGGAAAATCCGAAAAGAATGACTTCTGAGCTCACTCCCGAGGGAGGCTTAGCTTTTTTAGCCTTTAGGTAAATGATGGAAACAGGTTCATCGTGGCGGAATACCCTGCAATTTCATCAGTGTGGAAGGGAGACGGGGAGGGAAGGGGGCTGCGAGTAGGTTCTAGTCGCTTGCCGATATCTAATTCGCTGAGTAGAAACCCGTGAAGCAATGAAGATTTCCAAGATAACCGCCTGGCAAGTCGATCTCCCCCTGCACGAGGGGAATTATAAATGGTCCGGAGGAAAGTCGGTCGGGGTATTCGATAGCACGGTGGTCAGGATTGAGACGGATGCTGGCATCCATGGTGCGGGAGAGGTATGCCCTCTTGGGCCGGTCTACCTTCCGTCCTACGCTGGCGGTGTTCGCGCGGGAATCCTGGAGCTTGGTCCGAATCTTCTTGGAGAGAATCCGCTTCATCTGGACCGGCTAAATAACACAATGGATTCGGCAATGAAGGGTCATCCCTACGTGAAATCCGCTATCGATATGGCTTGTTGGGATATCCTTGGGAAAGCTTCGGGTCTCCCCGTGAGCGCGCTGCTGGGTGGCACCTGCGGTGACGATTTTGTGCTCTATCGTGCGATCTCGCAGGAGAGCCCCGAGGCGATGGCGGATAATGTGGCGTCCTATAAAAGTGAGGGTTATCGAAGATTTCAATTGAAGGTAGGAGGAGATCCCGATCTCGACATTGAGAGGATTCATCAGGTGGCAGCGCGGTTGGGCCCGGGGGATAAGCTGGTCGCCGATGCCAACACAGGTTGGCTGAAACACGAAGCCATGAGGGTTGTCCGTGCGGTTAGTGATGTTGATGTGTATATTGAACAGCCATGTTTGAGGTATGAAGACTGCCTGTCCGTTCGGCGGAATGTGACTCACCCGTTCATTCTCGATGAAGTTATTGATGGGATTCCCGAGATCCTCCGAGCTTCACACGATCTCGCAATGGATGTGGTCAATATTAAGATCAGCAAGTTTGGAGGGTTGACCAAGGCTCGACAGGCCCGGGACCTCTGTATGTCACTTGGTGTGGCAATGACCCTCGAGGATACATGGGGCGGGGATATTGTCACTGCTGCGATATCCCATCTCGCGCATAGCACTCCCAGGGAGTTTCTCTTCTCCGCAACGGACTTCAACAGTTATGTTACCAAGCCCATTGCTCACGGGGCTCCACAACGCAAGGAGGGGCGGATGAGGTCATCCACGGAGCCGGGGCTTGGGGTCGATCCCATCATGGAGGTGCTGGGCGATCCTGTTCTGGAAATCGGGTAGAGCTCCTATACACGGAGGCCTTCCTCGATGTTTCAAGGTTAGAGCTCCCCGGCAACCAGATCTGACCACTGCTGTCTTTTTCGTGCCACCGTAGTCTCCGTCCCGTCTACCAGGATTTCAGCTGGGAGGGGACGGGAGTTGTAGTTCGAGGCCATGGTGAAGCTATAGGCTCCTGCGCTCATGAGGGCGATGAGGTCACCTTGCTGAAAATCAGCAATCGCTCGATTCTGGCAGAAGAAGTCTCCGCTTTCACAAATCGGGCCTACCACATCTCCAATTACGGTGTTTTCTGACTGGTGCTCAAGGAGAGGAACAATTTCATGGTGGCCCTCGTAGAGCGCCGGCCGGATAAGGTCATTCATTCCTGCATCGACAATCTTGAAGGTCTTTTCTCTACCCTTTTTCTCATAGAGGCAGGAGGTAAGTAAAACCCCTGCGTTCCCAGACATGTAGCGGCCCGGCTCAAGGACTATTTTCAGTTTCAGGCCGCGGAGTAGGGGAAGAAGTTCCCGCGCATAAACATCAGGCGAAAGGGGAGGGTTTTCCTGTTCGCTCCACCAGTTCGATGGTCCTGAGGCCAGTGCCTCCTCATAGACGATGCCAATTCCTCCGCCGATTGAGAAGAATTCGATGCCGTATGTTTGCTGCAATTCTTTCACCAGAGGAATGACTCGTTTTACCGCTTCAACGAAAGGAGATACGGTGGTGAGCTGCGAGCCAATGTGCATCTGGATTCCCTTGATCTGAATATGAGGAAGGGCGGAGGCCCTCTCGTAAACCTGCATGGTCTCCTCGTAATCAATTCCGAATTTATTTTCTGCCTTTCCTGTTGAAATGTATTTGTGGGTTTGAGCATCCACGTTTGGGTTGATTCGCACTGCAACAGGCGCGAGCTCTGATATCGATCCTGCGACGTTGTTGATGAACTCGAGTTCAGCGAGGGACTCTATGTTAAAGCAGTAGATGCCCTGCTCCAGAGCATAGCGTATTTCCTCGGTTGTTTTTCCGACGCCCGCAAAAGAGCAGCGCTTCGGATCTCCGCCGGCTTTGATTACGCGAAACAGTTCTCCCCCCGACACGATATCAAATCCGCTTCCCAAGTCAGCAAGCAGCCTGAGAACGGAGAGGTTCGAGTTGGCTTTGACGGCAAAAGCTATGTGATGGTCAAGATCCCCAAGCGCCTCGTGAAGTCTCTTGTAATTGTTCCGGAGCGTCTGAGAGGAGTAGACGTAAAGGGGGGTTCCATAATCCTGGGCGAGAGTCTGAAGGTTGACTTCCTCGCAATGGAGAGTTCCCTTATGGTATTTGAACTGGTGCATTAAAAAGGTGGGCGATTCTGTGCGGGGAAGGAATAGCCCAGAAAATGCTGAAGCCAACAGATCAAAAGCGAGTAAAGATACGATATTTGCCGGATTACTCGATGCGGAAGGAGCGTGTTCGTCTGCCGAAGAAGTCCTCGGTGAGCGCCTTTCCCTTGATGTTCAGAAGCTTGGTTTTGAACCCCGAGGTCAGCCATACGTGAGCGAAGAAGCCAGAGGCCCGGTCCGATTGGGGAGGAAGGGCCACGACTGAAAGGACCTGTTTTCCGAGGGTGATTCGGTAGACACGGTTCGGAGGAAGAGAGAGCCGATTGCGAACATTCAGCCTCGATAGATGCCCATTTCTGCGTTGGACAATATGAGTCCCATCCTCAATGGATCGTGAGCTTGTTCGCAGCCGTGAGCCCGGGAAACCGATGCCTTTGAATTCAGTCTCAAGAAGAAGGGCTTCCCCGCCAGTAATTTCGAGATCGCCACGGAGGTCGAGGTCGAGGTGGACGGTGTCGGGGAGGCGCCCTGTGACCACGGCATTCTTGAGCAACGGAGTGGTGGTCAGCTCCGAGGCGGGAAAGGCGAGGCATATAACGCCTGTAACCGAGAGTAGGCTTAGGAGAATACCCAGAGAAGCCCACCGGGGAAGAGGAAGCGCCACTTTCTCACGGGGAGATGAGAGGATTCCACGATGAAGTCCAAGAGCATGCAATGTCATTGCAGAGAAGAGCCAGGATGCAGCTGCAGATAAAAGGATATCTCCGGCGAAACATGCGCCCTGAACCATGGATGCAATTCCGATAGCGATCCCGTAAATACCAGCGGCCAGGATAATACCGGCACCCCACTTTCTCCTGCGATTCACAAGTAGCAAGAGTCCTGCTCCGAAAAAATAAAAGCCGGTAGAGGAAAGTCCACCGCCATGAAAACGTCCTTCGGTAGATGAGCTTGATACTATTATTCGTCCAAACTGCTGCGTACCCCCCAGTTCGATTGTTTCGTAGGGCTGAGGCCTTTCCCAAATTTGTCCCAGGAGCGAGCCAGTGAGCAGGCTGGGGCCGAGGATCAGGGTTAGAATAAGGAAGAGTGCGAGTTTTCGAAAAGGAGCGAAGTTCGCTCGCATGAAACCGAGAGCGAGAGCTGAAAGCGCAAGGGTGCCGGTGACGATGGCCGGGAGTGCGGCGAAGCGGTAGATGTGGTTCCAGGGGAATTCTTCGGAGAAAGTCCAAAGATGTGCTTTCTCATTGTAGAGGCGGTTACTGATTTCCAGATCAAAATTACCAAGAGTAAACGGGGTGATCGCTCCAATGAATACGATCATGGGGAGGCCATAGAGAGCGATGAGCCGGCGTCTTTTCACAGGAGAGGTTGGGATAGTAGTGGAAAATCTGTCTTCCGTGAAGCTCTCCCTGCGCGTGCTGTTCTGCCTGAAATCAAAAGATCGGGATCCTGGTGGGTTTCTGACCCTTACAGCGAAATTGCGCAGGAGCTACGGATGCCGGAGTGGGCAAGCCGTTTGTAGGCCCCGGGTTCTGCCAAGTATGCCCCCAGAGACGGAAAACGGCCAACCTCGAGAGAGGTTGGCCGTGTGAGAATATCCGAGGGTAGCCGGTGTTATGATCCCGTAGGAACCGTAGCTATGGTCTGGAGGATCCTGCTCGCAATGGCGTATGGGTCGCCCTGTGAGTTCGGCCTGCGATCCTCAAGGTAACCCTTGTAATCATCTTTCACGAATGCATGTGGAACTCGAACAGAAGCCCCCCGATCCGCTACTCCGTAGGAGAATTTGTCGATGGATTGCGTTTCATGGAGGCCAGTGAGACGCAAATGGTTGTCGGGACCATAGACTGCGATGTGTTCTTCGCAGTGGGCCTCAAAGGCGGCCATAAGGGCTTCGAAGTATTCCTTTCCGCCCGTTTCACGCAGGTAGGTTGTGGAGAAGTTTGAGTGCATACCCGAGCCATTCCAGTCTCCAGCAAGAGGCTTGCAGTGCCAATCAACATCAACCCCATACTCTTCGCAAAGCCGTAGGAGAAGGAATCGTGCGACCCACACGTCATCAGCAGCCTTTTTTGATCCCTTGCCAAAGACCTGAAACTCCCATTGTCCCTTAGCTACCTCGGCGTTGATGCCTTCATGATTGATACCTGCATGCAGGCACTGCCAGAGGTGCTCTTCAGTGATCTGCCGGCCGAGAGCGGACACGTTCTTGAAGCCAACTCCGCAGTAGTATTCGCCCTGGGGCTCAGGATATCCTTCCGATGGAAAACCGAGGGGAACACCGTTCTGTGTGAGGAAATATTCCTGCTCAAATCCGAACCAAGCTCCGTCGTCGTCAAGGATTGTAGCTCGGGTGTTTGTTGGGTGGGGGTCTCCATTCGGGAGCATGACCTCGCACATCACCAAAGCCTGATTTGAGTTCGTGCTGTCAGGGTAAACAGCCACTGGTTTCAGAATGCAGTCAGAGTCACTTCCGTCAGCCTGCTGGGTAGAGCTGCCATCAAAGCCCCATTCGGGGAGGTCAGCGACTTCCGGGAAGGAATCGAATTCCTTGATACAGCATTTTGTCCGGAGATTGGGGACGGGCGAGTAGCCATCCAGCCAGATGTAATCCAATTTGTATTTTGCCATTGTCGTGTTCTAGTGGTTATGCGCTCGAAGCCTTTGATTTAGAGATTCTCCTGAGAAAATCTACGTAAACTGGCTCCGAATACACCCCGGCGAAGCAGGGTCTGTGCCAAGCTGAGTGAAATTCCCCAGCGGAAAAGCTCAAAGTTCGGTAATATCCGCAACAATGAGGGTCGCGTCATCTCCACTACTGTTTCCCCGTGCCCGGCGCAGGACTTGAAAACTGCAGTCTTTAGCCTCTCCCGGAGAGGAAAGTTCTGCTGCGAGGCCTTTTTCCCATAGTCCGTCCGTAATTCCGTCGGTGCAGAGCAGCAGGCGATCCCCGTTGAGGAGAGAATGGGACTCGATCTGAGGCAGGATGTTGTGATGTCCGCCGCCTAGGGCATCTGACAGGGCGCTTCTTCTTGGATGAGCCCGGTAGGCATATTCAGTGATGCCTCCTCGCTTCCACTCCGCCCAGACATGAGAATGATCCCGCGTCAGCTGAGTCGTTTTCCCTGAGCGCTGAAGGTAGAGTCGCGAGTCCCCTATGTGCGCGAAAGCAAGTTCTCCGGGAGTGAGCCAGACGAGAGTAAGAGTGGCGCCCATCCCTCTGAGAGAGGGTTCCGTGGCGGCAAGATCATTCAGTCCCTTATGAGCTTCGCGCATCAGGCGATTCAGGACCTTGGTCCTGCGGTCTCCAGCTGCTTCCTGGAGGGTTTCATACAGTTCAGCTGAATTCCGTTTGACCCATGACAGAACCAGCCTCGATGCAAGTTCACCAGCTGATCCTCCGCCCATGCCGTCGGAGACGGCAAGAACGAGGTGAGAGGGTTGCAGGAGAGCTTCTCCATGAGCGTCATATTTAGTGGCCCGCTGGGGTCCAACTTCGAGAGCAAGGAAGGCGTCGTCATTGGATTCGCGCATCGTTCCGCCTTCGGATCGCGAGGACCAGTTAACCCTCCATAGCTCGCGGGGACTGTGTTGGGTTTCGGCTGGCTCAGGAAGCAGAGCGGCCAGTTC
>CEWH01148420.1_pt1 | contig 16244 bp, 15 predicted proteins | sample 531231 | NCBI WGS metagenome assembly CEWH01 (sample SAMEA2622316, study PRJEB7988) | marine metagenome | biome: marine biome (ENVO:00000447); feature: surface water layer (ENVO:00002042); material: "saline water (ENVO:00002010), including plankton (ENVO:xxxxxxxx)" | depth 5 m | reverse complement strand
TATACTTTGACTTTCCATATCGTCTGTTAAATTTTCATACTCCAATCCATCATCTGAATTGACAATACTATCCATTTCATCTTTGTTTAATTCTATAATTTCTTTTTCTATTTCTGAAACATCATAATCTTTTTTGTGAATATTTACTTCTTTTATTTCCAAATTAATATTATTATCCGATGGTTTTTTTAATGTAGCATCATATTGAGCATTTAATTTAGATAAAAACTCCCTTTTATAATTTTCTCTTACAATTGCCAATTTTGTTTCCAATTCAGCTACTTGTATTTTTAATTTTCTATTTTCATTCATTATATCTTGAACAAATGGAATATTTAAAATTGCTGTTTCCGTAGAAGTTCTACTCTCTACAATTGGTAATAGCACATCTTTTAACTTATTTGTAATTATATAACCAACATCATCTACAATTTTAGATATATCTTTTGAACTCGCCATATATTAATTTTATTTGTTTTCCGTTTAATATTATTTAATATATTATTAAATATCTATATATGAGTTCAACTACTCGCGAAAAAGAAGTTATTAATTTAGTAATGAGGCAAACCGATTATACTGAGGAAGAAGCAATCGATCGATTGAAAAAATGGAACAACAATTATATTAATGTAATTAAAGAATACTTAAATCCTGATTTTGATCAGCCTACGCAAAAAAGCAAACCCAAAACATTAAATCAACAAATGATGGGAGAGATAAGACAATTCATGGATGATGTTTATGTTAAGTTTGAAAACAGAAAAAAATACAATCAGTATATTAATGTATTAAGGGAAATGCACCAAAAAAAACAAGAAGAAAATAAAAAGAATGCAGAAGCACACGCGGAAACAGAAACGGCAGCGGAAACGGTCGCTGAAACCGCACCTAAAATTAAAATAGAAGAAGTCGAATAATTAATATTTAAAAACGCAGATTAAATATTAATTAACTAAATATACTTCGCTTTTCATGCTTTAAATTGTTGCTTTTTAGGCGATAGTTACTAGAATTTTGTAACGCAGGCATCTGGTGACTTAATAAATTATTATTAACATTGGGTAATTCATTGTTATCTTCATGAAGCTCAGGAAGAACTTTAGACATTGGCTTATCCACCACCATCAATAGTTTGTCATTGTTTAACAACTTTCTATATTCTTGTATGGTTAGATTACCATAATACTTAGTAAGTGTATAATATGGAGATGGAGCCGGTTTGATATTTATTCCAAAAATTTTGCCATACAAATCGTTGATCATTGAATATCTCTCCCATAACACCGAGTGATCAAGAGGTTCGTTTCTTAAGAAAGCAACTGCACATTGTGGACTGCAAAAACACCCATAAACATCATATACCCCTTTGTTTATTTTGGAAGGAATATAAATGGTTGGATTATCAAACTCACATGTGCACCAAAAACAAGACGATCGTTTGTCGGGCAAACAATTGTAATGTAATTGATACTGTAAATTAGACAATTTTTTCCATACTTCTTTAATATTTACATGATCCGTATCATGATTTTCTTTACAAGAATTACCACAGGTAGGTTTTAAAGAAGGTGTTTTAAATTGTTCTTTTTCAAAATTAACCGACGCGGGTGTACTATCTAATGAACCAATGTTCTCAAATGTTAAGGAGTTTAATTTTTGATTGGCCTTTAATGAAAATGGGTCCGGTTGCGAAATTTTAGGGTTGTATTTATTATTCAATAAAGAAGTCCCCTGTTTATCTAATTGCTTTGTGTTGCATTTCAAATGTAAAATAATATTTGTCTCCAGGTCTTGCTTAACATTAGTTAAATCCGTTGTTTTTGACACTATTTTTCCACCACGAGGCTTTCTACCGCGCTTTTTTGGAATCTTTTCCTCCGTTGGCTCAACCTTTTTCTTCGGTTTACGCCCTCTCTTTTTTTTAATAATGATATCACCATTAGTTGACATATATGATTATTTAGGTATTGAATATTTAAGTTATTTTACTTAAATAATTAAGTAATTTAATTGGTATATTAAACCACAGTGTAATTTATTTTTCTATAGTTATTTTAATATGTTGTCTGAAAAGCAGACCACCCTGAACAGCAAAAAATATTTACCATCTAAATGTAGAGTGTCAGATGTAGAAAGCAAAAAAGAAATATATTTTAAGGAAATATGCGCGGAGTATTCACTTAAACGAAATAGTTTCAATCCAAATAAAAACAATGCTTCTCCAAACATGTTTATCAGCAAATTAAAAACACGCTACGAATCTTATTTTAATTAGTCATTAAATCAAACAGTCATTAAATCATTCGGGGGAGGATTATAAATGCTTGTCTACAAACGATATCATGTAGTTTAGCAAATACTGGTCTTTAATATCGCTGTGTGAAATAAATTCCAATATTTCAAACTCATTCGCACCACATACACTTTGAGATGTTTTTATGACATATAAGAAAAAATCCAATATAAATGATTTTATCTCCATATTATGCTCTATACACATCTTTTTAATATAATTAATCCTTGATTTTCTAGTAGTTTTTTTTAAGGTTAACATAAACAATTTCCACTTAGCATCAGTCATTATATTTACATTTAAACCCGTATCATCGTGATTTCCTTGTATAAAATTAATCATACTTCTAATATCCGATTTAAAAATACTGATTATTGCTTTGATATTATCATCTAAAATATTTATTTGCTCTTTTTCAACGATGTTTTTAAGAAATGTAAACACATCCGCTTCAGGAAGTTGAGAAAATCGCAAATGTATAAACTCGTTTTGAAGGGAAGAGTCTATTTTACTTACATAATTACATATTAAGCAAAACCGTATGTTATCTGAATATTGTTGTATCAAGTAATGCAGTGCTTGCTGTGCGTTTTTAGTCATGTAATCTACCTCATCTAAAATTACAAATTTCAATCCTTTGGTAAAAAATGTTTTTGTATTCACAAAATTATTAATTTGATTGCGTATAACCTCTATACCCCGTTCGTCCGACGCATTTAAATGTATCTTTAAAGAAGTGTCTTGTTGATTGTATACTTCTTGGTATTTTTCTATCAAATTAATAATGGTCGTTGTTTTACCGGTTCCGGGAGGACCATAAAATAATAGGTTGGGAAATGTATTTTTTATAATTATATTTTGTAATATTGTTTTATTCATATCATCTAATACAATATTTTCAAGAGTAGAAGGTCTATACTTTTCTACCCATGGACAATGGTTCATTATATATCTTGCTTTAATTACATTTAAATTGATATTAGTTAAACAATTAAGTTTAAACATCAAATTAATATTAAATTTAAACCATAACCACTTAAAAAGCATATTATAAATTATAAAATGGCAACAGTTTTTGAAGGCGGGTATTTAAAAGTAATTTTGGGACCGATGTTTGCAGGTAAAACTACAAATATCATTAACGAATTTAACAAGTATAACTGCATGGGATATAAATGTGTGGCGATTAATCATTCTATCGACGACCGGTATGGTGAAAAAGTAATTTCAACGCATAATAAAATAAAAATTCCGTCTATAAATACGGACAAACTATATTTAAAACACGACGAAATCATAGAAAACAAAGTATTGTTTATAAATGAAGGTCAGTTTTTCGAAGATTTATATGATTTTGTAAATGATATGCTAGGACAAGATAAAATCGTGTTTGTGTGCGGACTGGACGGAGATTACCAACGCAAAAAATTCGGCTCTATTTTAGACATCATACCATTGGCAGACGATGTTGTAAAAGTAAACGGAATATGTCATCATTGTAAAAAAAGAAAATCATTGTTTACACATAGAACAGTTAAAGCCGAACAACAAATCGTAGTTGGAAACGAGAATATTTATATGGCTTTATGTCGACCTTGTTACAATAACTTAAACTAACTACATACGCCACAATACAACCTATACAAACTATACAAGCAAAACATGCAAATACTATCATTTTTTATATTGATTTTAAATTGATATAAAAAAATATTTAAAGAGCTTAATATAAAAATATTAAGCTTAAAGATGGATGATTTAGAACAAGAATGGATGAATTTTACAGAATACAATGACTCTACGGTTGTTAATACTACAAATGTTTCTACTGTAGATAATGTATGTACTATCACTCCTGAATGCAGTGATATATACATTTCCACAAAAACAAAGATATGTTATTTAAACTGTCCATTGGATATATTTAAAATATACTGGAAAATACCGATTTTAAACTATCATATTCAAACCGAAGGTATAATAAAAAAAACGGTTAAAATCAACTGTGAAAATAAACAAGATAGCGATCGTTTAGATCAATTAATTAAAAATACCATTGCGAATAATGAAACAATTAATGTTCATGAAATTAATAAAAATACCAATGAAAATGAAGGCAAGTATAAAGATATACGAAAGGTCACGATTGGAATATCTAAAAAAGACCTTTTAAACAACCGGAAAAAAAAGAAGAGCGCGTTTTACAATTGCTTTGCTATTATATACAGGATATGGTATAAAGATGCGTTTAAAGAAATACATTTAAAGATATTTAATACCGGAAAAATAGAAATACCAGGGATCCAAAACGATGAGACGATGCACTACGCACTTGAAAAACTATGTAAAGACTTGTCGTTACTAACAAACACAGAAATTACTTATAACAAAAATGATATACAAAATGTATTAATCAATTCCAATTTTAAGTGTAACTACTTTATCAATCGAGACAAACTTTTCAACATATTGAAATACAAATATAACATACATAGTTTGTATGACGCGTGCTCTTATCCTGGAATACAATGTAAATATTATTATAATTCCAACAATAACGGAATATGCACTTGTCCTACTAAATGTGGGTTTAAGGAAAAATCAAATATTAAAAAAAAAGAGGTTAGATGCACAGAAGTATCATTTATGATATTTAGAACCGGCAGCATATTAATTGTAGGACATTGTGACGAATCCATATTAATATGTGTATATAACTTCTTGAAAAACATACTATTAACTGAATTTGATGAAATAAACATTGCGGTTGAAAATGATATCAATGAAAAAAAAATAAAGAAAAAAAAGCTAAAAAAGAAAACAATTATGGTGAAAACTACTCCTGCTGTTGTAGTATAATGTAACAAATCAATCTAATAAACCATTTACAAACTTTACACGGTTAAACGTGTTTTTTATCGAATATTTCATAAGTTTTTTATTTAATTTTTCATACTTTATACCATCTGATTTTTGGATAAAATAATCAAGTGTTTGAAATATGATAGGAACACTTACATTATTAACAATTAGAAAATTGTATATATCCATTGTCATCGCCTTTAAATCACCGTTCTTTTTTTTCGTATATTTTTCAATTAGTTTAATGATTTTCTTTCTAGTATATTCAACTTCCACATCTTTGAAATCCGTAATTCCGTTAAATAAAGCATACTCTGCTATAAATATAAACAAATTTAAGTTTTCCAAAATGTTATCAATTAATGCCGCTTCTTCTGGAGTATATTTCATTTTCTTTTTATATTCAATATTAATATCAAATATTGTTTTCTTATAAACAAATAACATTGCATCTTTAGACGATAATTGCAAAAAACTATTTCCTTCTTCGCCAATTTGTTCAATAAATTCAATATAATACAAAAACGATTTATTGAGATGCTTGTATATTAATTCGGTGTTTCTTGTATATAAAAAAAGCACATTCATTACATTTTTCAACATCGATATGCCTTTTTTAATCACCTTAATTGAATATTTCCCGTTTTTTTCTATTATATTATTCTTAAATGTGTGCAAATAATCAAATATTACCGACATAAAAGCAGTATAAACATTTTTTATTTCATTTTTATCAATGTTAACTGACATATAATTATTTTTATCTAAGATTATATCTTTGCTAGTAAGTTCCATATTAAATATATTATATTTTATTATATAAATATTAACTTAAAGATTTAAATATAATACAATATAAACGATGGAAACTGAACAGTCAAATTCTCAAACAACAACTACTTCTGGTAGTTACAAACTACCTTCTGGTGTTACTCTACAACATTGTGCTAAAATCGCTATTGTAGAAGATCGTCCTATTATGTTTGATTACTGGACACCTTCCTGTGATAAAGAAGTTCTTATTGGTATCCGCGAAAGTGGTGAAAAATTACTTGTTAAAAATGAAGAAGAATACACCAGTCCAATTTCAAAGATTTACAAGGTAGAAGAAGAATACATTATTATGACCGAAAATTCTATTTATGTTGTATCTGCAGATATCCCTACCAAACGCGTAAAGTAATTATGATATGTTAATTATTATAATTTTTATAGATTAAAATTATAATAATATTTAAACCGTAAATTATAACAATTCCCGTAATTTGTCTCTTACTTCTAGCTCTATTGTTTCGGGAAATTTCACGCTAAAATTTATGATTAACTTACCTGTATGATTTTCACGAGTCATACCTAAATTAGGAAGGCTTGTATTTGAATTATTATTAATAATGCAAAAGTTTGTTTTAGTATCTACCTTGTATTTTTTTCCATTTATATGCTGAATATTCATTTCAATACCAGTCAACGCTTCTTTTAATGAAATTGTTTTATTATATATCAAGTCAACACCTTGCCTAATAAAGATAGTTTCATTTTTTATAGTAAAAATGATTTTAATGTCTCCAGATATACCATTTACTTGGTTTCCTTTGTTTTTCAATACAATCATTTCATTATTATCAATACCTCTAGGATATTTTACATAAATGTTTTCGCGCTCATTTGTTTTAACATTGTTATTTAAAATACTTCTGTTTATTTCCAAAGGGATAATTCCTCCTGTATATGATTGTTCCAATGTAATGGTAACTTTTTCAGTGATTACAGCTGGTCGTTGGTAAATTGGATTTCCATTATAAAATACCTTGAAACGTGTATTTGATTGATTGTTTGCATGAGGTGGTTGTTGTGATGGATGATTGGGTGGTGGGTTAAATGGATGACCCGCGGGAAAATTATTTTTAAAAAACATCGACATAATATCGTTCATATCACCGGGATTAAAATTTCCATTTATATTCATACCGCCATTTTGCTGTGCATCATAAATCTGCCTTTTTTGAGTATCACCCAATGTTTGATACGCTTCATTTATTTTTTTAAATTGCTCAGCGTTACCATTTGGTTTATCGGGGTGAAATAAAAGCGATTTTTTACGATATGCTTTTTTTATTTCATCAGAAGATGCGTTATTGGATATACCTAAACATTCATAGTAACTCATTTATTATTATTATACAACATAGTTTTATTACCAATTAAACACAAATATACTTTTATTAATTTTTAATTATTAAACACATTTTTACAAATAGTTGTATAGCATGTCTAAAGACAATTCCACATTGATTTTAAAGAAATATCAACCATTTACATTTGATGATTATATTATTCATAAAGAATACACTGACTTGTTTAAAACATTTATACAATTGGGCAAATTAAACATTTTACTAATAGGTAACCCATGCTCTGGTAAAACAACAAATATTGAAGCAATCATAAAAGAGTATTATCAACTAAATAAAATACCCACTGAAAATTTACTTTACATTAACAATCTTCAAGATCAAGGCATACAATATTATCGAACTGATGTTAAAAACTTTTGCCAAATTAAAAGCTCGGTTAAAAATAAGAAAAAATTCGTGATTCTAGACAATTTAGATACAATCAATGAACAAAGTCAACAAGTTTTCAGAAATTACATCGATAAGTATAGTGATAATGTGTTTTTTATTGCGTCTTGTAGTTACAAACAAAAGGTTATTGATAGTATACAATCCCGACTTACGATTCTTAAATTAAAAGATGTTCGATTGGATGATTTAAAATCTATATTAAAGCATGTTAAACATCATGAAAATATAAAGATTACTCCCGCCGCAGAAAATGTATTATTAAATATATGCGACTATTCGATTCGAAAACTTCTTAGTTATATTGAAAAGTTTAAACTGTATAACAAGAAAATAGATATTAATAATGTAAGATTGATATGCAACAATATTAGTTTTGATGATTTTGATAGATATACGGATTATTTAATTAATTTAGACATGACTAATTCCATACAAGTTATAAATTCTCTTTATGAAAGGGGATATTCAGTATTGGATATATTTGATAATTATTTTACATATATAAAATACAACTCAGAACTATCACACGACAATAAATATAAATTAATTAAGTTAATTTGTAAATATATCTCTATTTTTCATACAATACACGAACATAGTATTGAATTGATTATGTTTACTAAAAATGCGATTGATATATTTAAAGATAATAGTTAAAAGTATAATAATTTTATATGTAAATATAATATCTCATGAGTCAAGTATTTAAGAATGTTTTTTCACAAAATGTGTTGTTTGATTTCTTAAATTCGTGCTGTGAAAAATCAACCGATAAACAATATGAAAATTACTATGAATTCAATCACATTTCCTTTAAAAAAGCTAAATATGAAGAAGATGCGTTAGAAACATTTTATAAAACGATTAAACCATATTATCATAAATCAAAGAGTTTTTACATCGACAGAGAGAAAACATATAAAAATTTTGTTACTATAATACGACAAATATGTAAGTTTTTAAAAATTGCATATAAATCTAAAATTAAGTATAGAAATTCAGATTATTCTATTATATATTTTATTGATTCAACGAAAACGCAAGATGATTGCTAATATTATTGTCGGATTTCATTATTTGACGTGGGTTTAAACGAGCAAACCAATTGTATTTGGTTCGTTTTAGCAACTCTTTTTTTGGTATAACAATACAATAGCAATTGGTTGATGTTTGGATTGGAGAACTAGATAATAAATCTTCCAACAATATCTCTTTGCCATTACGGTCTTTCATTCCAAATAGTTTTGCATTGATGACATTTATTTCATTTTTATTATACAGTTCAAATAGTTTGATATTGAATCGACCTAAAAAGTCCATTTCAGCCGTATTGTCTTTTGAAATTAATGTTTGCCAATATTCAATTAATTGTTTTAATACAGCTGAACCTTGGCGTGCACCCATAATATTGGAATCTGGAATAAATTTTAAAGCGTCAGCGGATTTGTTTCTGGAAATACTTTCAACCGCAAAAAAATCTTTGTCGTGTAAAAACATATTCATAATAGGTTTGACATCTTCCATAACAATAGTGCTATTTGGCAAGCACATTCCTCCATATTTATACAACAATCGCACAAATGCGTATTGTCTAACATGGCTTTTGATTGGATCGGCCAACTTGTTTAAATCAATATCCCACTCAGGCATCAATCTTGAAAATGAGTCATCATCAATCAAACAAATTTTAAAAGATTTGGAGCAGTGCTTCATTATAGTGTTGATACATAGCTCAATGTATCCTTGGTTTACCATTTTAGTATTTCTAGATGAAAAAGACAACCAATTTCTTGAATTGATTTCCGAGCCACTATGCACCCACAATACAGGTTTATCATCTTGTTTACTTTCTCCATTTAGTAAATAATGTTGGATTAACCTATCGTGTGCTTCTTTACTATCAATATCATACTTTTTTAAATATTTATCATATAACATTCCAACTGATGTTATAGCAACAAAAGCAAACATGTAATTAATAATTTTCATATCTATATAATTATTATATATAAAAATACATAATAATTAATTTACATTCGTTATTAATTTACATTAATGACTTATTGAAAGCATTGCTTTATTTCTTTAGAACTCCAATTGTTTTAGATTTCGCCACCATCTTTCATTTAATCGTTTTGCTTCTTCTTCTTGTTTTAATAAATCGTATGCTAAATTGGTAGCCACCTTTTCCGAACTATAGTTTTTCCTATTTAATATACTCCTTGACTGTTGCTCTGATAATGGATTTATATTTTGCCTTGATCGCGCCATCTTAATGTCATCCATATTTGAGTATTTTTCCTTTTTTAAATAATCATCATGCGTCACTGGAACAACCGTTTCAGTATGCGCTTTCTTTAAATCTTCATACGCAAGCTTACTAAACATACCAGATGAATAACTAGACGGCTTGTTTCTATCTAAATCATATCCATTATTACTCGTCATTTCTTCTAAATCTTTTTTTACAACCAAATCCCGACACTTTTGCTTTTTATCATGAAACAATCGATCAAAATCGTTTAAGGACGCTGCCCTTGTTTTTTCATCATCATCTGTAGAACGAAACCAATCATCATAACCACCATTCGCCTTTTCGTCAGACATCTTTGTCTTTTCAAACATTTTGTTAAACCACGCATTAAAATCCTTAACCGACTTCCCCTGTAACTTTTTCGCCAACAACTTTTCATCTTTTTTAACATTATCGTTTAAATAACTATATTCCACATCGTGTGCGTCTTGGTGTTTCTTTTTTTTAAAATAATACACTTTTTCAACCGTCTTGTATGCTTTGTTGAAAAATATAAAATATTTATTATCTATGTTGGCTCGGTCAGGATGCATTTTCACCACCATTCGTTTCGCGGCTTTTAAATCGTGCTCCGTGAAATCGTATTTTAAATGAAATAAATTAAGTAAATCTTTTAAATTATAGTTTTCAATGTCTAAATCATGCGCATCATTCATATAATTAAAAATAGAATTAAAATATAGTATTTTTAATTTATTATTTTACATAACTATTGGTTTTTTCAAAAAACTTACTGATATCTTCAGCAGAAGATGACGATAATATATCATGAATATCACCATCAATATAACTAACCATAGTTGGAATAGAACGGATTTTCAAATAAGAAGCAATATTGCTTCCTTCGTCTACATCGACTTCCACATAAGTGATTTTCTTATAATGATCCATTAATTCACTTACATAGGGAGAGATACGCTTGCATGGACCACACCATTCCGCCTTAAATTTTACAATCACTACATCGTGTTTTTTAACAAAGCTTTTCAATTCGTCTCGGGTTTTTAATTGAACAACCATATACCTATTATATTAAATTACACTTTAATATAATAATTTTAATTAATATTATAAGAGTTGAGTGGTTGTGTGTAGGTGTTATGTCTTGCGTGTTGTATAGATAATACTAATGCACTGTTTCAAACAATGACTTTATTTTCGTAATACTTAACTGGGGTAAATTTGGATGCGCCTCCCACATATATTTACAATAGGACCACTCCATATCGTATTCCTCTAAATAATAATCACCTAATTCTTTCAACAATATATAATGATACTTTGAAGGTAAATAACTTAGCTTTTCCTTAGGTAAAACATACGCCAATTGAATATATTCATTTATATCATTAGCAGGGGTTTTTATATTTAATATGTCGTAATTCCAATGGGGAATATACCTATTTAAATCACGCAGTAAAGGGGGATAATGATAATTATATTTCCAATTCCAATCAATATCATTACCACTATAATAATTAAATGTCCATTCAATACCTTCCAAATAATTTATACATATTTTTTTCACATTGTATTTGTAATTATTACAATGCAGTAATGTATCATAATATCGACGCTCCCAACCATAATTTGTTGGATCAATATATAATTCCTTTTCAACATTGGTCATCGGCAACATATTATACTTTTTCATTTGCTCTTCATATGTAGAACATGGATAACTACGCTTCGATAATCGCTGTCTGTTATTATGTTCCCTAATAAAATTATCTTTTTCATTTTCAGCCAACACATTTATTACCTTTGATAAATTTGACCACTGGATCTTATTATCGCATATTATTGTTTTAGTTGAATTTCCCAACACTTGCTTATACGCATTCATCAATATTTCAATACCATATGTCCTAATATTTACAGAAGGAAAATGGGGAAGAAAATCATTTCCTAATAGAAAACAAAGAAACATATAATCTTTTATTACATTTGTTGTGGCTGTAGCTGTGGCTGTGGCTTTTGTTTGGGACTTCATCGCCGTTTTCATATTGGATTCTATACCACGAGATAACTCATTTAAATATATCATATAGTTTTCATTTGGAATCAAAGACGAGTCAATTGATTTTATAAACTCCGGTGTCTCTCTAAATAAATAAATTTGATTGGATACATCTAAATGGTTTAACCCTAGCATAATTAAGTCGGCATCTAAACCATAGACCACCATCGCTTTATTTTTTAATTTTAATCGGTTATCTCTCATATACTTAAATATCTTATGCTCTCCTTCTCCTACTTCATTTGAACCACTGACTATGTAATATGATGTGGCGTTAGTTGTGTTAGTGCTTGTGTTGGCTTTAGCACTGGTAAAATGGTCACATACGCTTTTATTTAGTAAACGCATAAAATTAGTTCCCGGTGTAATACTTATTTTATCCCATGATTCTACATATTTAGGATTTAACTGCTTGTTTAATTTCGCTTCCAATAGTGATTTATGTCGTCGTGTTCGCTGTTGCTCTAATTTGGCAACCGGTGCAACCCCATCAAATGATATATACACCTTTTCACTTGGTGAAATAATACTTATATACTCTTCTATTTTCATTATCGTGTTTTTTATTAAGTTTCTTTCAAACTCGTCTTTTTTATGCACATCATACTCATTTGACATTTTATGCAGACAATCATATATTATTGAATTACTATCCAAAAACATATAATCTATTTTAGTATTTTTGCTTAATTTCTTTATAATATTTCGATGATTTTTCACGATATATGAAAAATAACTGGGGATACCCATTAATTTATTAAGATGTTACTTAAAATTCGCAATTTATATTTAATATATTTTAATTAATCTATAAAATCATTATCTAATCAATATATACGATGGTGAAAAATGTAAAAGTAAAAAAATCGAAATCGGTCAAAAACAAAAATTCGATAAATTTAAATCATTTAGAAAATGAGATTCAGTATTTCATTAAAATAATACAAGATACAATTTTATACATACAAAAGTATAAAACATTTGGTATTATCTCGTCTAATAATGTTTACAACTCTATCAATAACTTAACGAATATTTACAATGATTTAAATTCCATGCTTTTATGTATTGAAAAATCAAATAGCAATAGCATATACAGCAAATTAGTAGATATACGAGAGAAATTAGTTCAGATATTTAAATACAATGGCACTAAACAAGTAGAAGACCTTTTAAATTTATACTATGGTTCCGACTTTATTAAACAACACTGCTTAAAGAAAAACAAAGAAAAATACGATATTATTAGCAAATATTGTCACCCGATATCGTTTATTTCTTTGCCGTGGAAAGATCACAATAAACCCAACGATGAAGTCAGTCGCAAAGTAATTGCTAAAAATAGAATTGTAGAAGATCACCTGATCGTTGAAAATAGTGAAACACTGGAATGCTTTGACATGGCACGAACCAACTCACATTTTCAAACAAAAGTATACGGCTTAAAAATATGCTTTCAAAACCCCGTAAAAAAAGAAACACTTATCGTTAAATGCATGATCGACAACATCACTTATCATTGTATTAATAATGTGTTTGTTAATAATAAAACAAAACAACTAGTATTAAATAAGCCAAAAGAAGAACAATATAATAATGGTGATTTTAATCGGTTTGTTGATTCACTTACATTAAAACAATTACTTGTTTATAGTAATGATGAACTATATCACAAATTTATTGGCTGTTTAAATCAAAACATATTGTTTAAACAAAAAACAGTTTCCACCATTATCAAAGAATTCGTCAATAGTGAATTATTTAAACAACGAACCATATTAATTCAACTATTATTAAAACACAACGACCCCGAATTTAAATATCTTTCTTATTTACTATATGATTTATTATCGAACGACTCAAATGGCGATGTAGATACATACGAACAAACACTTTTATATGATTCTCTCCCCTGGAATGTTAAAAAGTTTTTTAGAGACGCAATGACCAACACTATTAAATACACCAACAATCTTAGCAATTTCAGCATGAGTGACATACCGATCGAACAACAAATATGCATGCTTAAAGCAAGTGATAGTGTTAAAGAAAAAGCAATGGTTAAACTAAAAGAAATAAAAGCGAAATCAGACGACAGCGGTTCAAAAGCACGACAGTTTTTAGATGGACTTCTTAAAATACCATTTGGCGTTTACAGAAAAGAAGAACTGCTTGATTATATTGGCGACATTAAAAAAGAATACAGTGGAATCGTTAGTTATATACAAGAAAAAGACGATTTGTTTTCAGTCGATACATGCAAGTCTAATATTGACATAATGAGATCTTGTCATTATATTAAAAATACATATATACATACCCTTAAAAACAAACAAATAAACAGATTAACCGAATTATATACAGCAAATAAAAGAGACCAACTGGTTTCCAATATCTGCTATATTAATAGCTACTTTAAACAAAAAGATATCGTTAATAATCATATTTGCCATTCAGGAAAGAAAATATCGTATATGAAAGAACAAATTTTAAATGTTATTAATACTTGGAAACATGAACCGTCTTTTATAGAGCATCTAATAAAAAAATACAAAAACTATAATACTAATATTGATACCAATAAAATTACAACCACTATTGATGATATTGATAAAAAATGGAAAGATATCGGCACAAACATTAGTAAGGTAACTACGGTATTAGATGATGCGGTATATGGTCATAATGACGCTAAACGACAAATAGAGCGGATTGTTGGACAATGGGTTGCTGGAGAAGAAAATGGTTATTGCTTTGGTTTTGAAGGACCGCCTGGAGTAGGAAAAACTAGCTTGGCTAGAAAAGGATTGGCGAACTGTTTGAAAAATGAAAAAGGAGAATCCAGACCGTTTTCCTTTATTGCGTTAGGAGGAGCAAGCAACGGCAGCACATTGTCCGGTCATAATTATACTTATGTTGGTTCTACTTGGGGTAAAATAGTAGATGTGTTAATGGAAACCAAGTGCATGAACCCCATCATATTTATTGATGAATTAGATAAAATTAGCCGCACTGAGCAAGGAAAAGAAGTGATAGGAATACTTACGCATTTAGTGGATTATACTCAAAACAAATCATTTCAAGATAAATATTTCGCCGGAATCGATATTGATTTAAGTAAGGTGTTATTTGTATTTTCTTATAATGACCCCTCTTTAATTGATAGAATATTGTTAGATAGGATTCATCGCGTAAAATTCAATCATTTAACCCTTGAAGATAAACTAGTTATATGTAAAAAATATATATTACCTGAACTAGAAGACAAATTAAACTTACAAAATAACATTGAAGTATCAGTTTCCGTATTAACACATATTATAGAAAACTACACAAATGAATCGGGTGTTAGAAAGTTAAAGGAAATTTTGTTTGAAATATACAGTGAAATTAATTTAGACTACTTAAATAACTACGCCAAATATTTAGAAGATACAAACACCACTTCATTGACAAAAGAAATAATTGATACAAAATACCTTAAAAAACGGAACAAAATCACACACAAAACAATTCATTTAGAAGCAGATGTTGGAATTATCAATGGATTATGGGCAAATGCGTTAGGAATGGGTGGTATTATACCAATTGAATGCAACTTTTTCCCTTCTACTAATTTTCTGGACTTTAAATTAACTGGATTACAAGGAGATGTTATGAAAGAAAGTATGAATGTAGCAAAAACATTGGCTTGGAAATTAACTTCGGAAAAAACGCAGAAAAGTTTGCTAGAAGATTTTGAAAAAGTAAAATCATATGGTTTACATATTCATTGCCCTGAAGGTGCTATACCCAAAGATGGACCAAGTGCTGGAACAGCAATAACAACTGTATTATATAGTCGTTTAAATAAACTTAAAATACCAAACAATATTGCCATTACGGGAGAGATTGATTTAAGAGGTAAGGTAACTGCCATTGGTGGATTAAATTTAAAGATATTAGGAGGTATTCGTGCAGGTGTAACCACATTTTTGTTTCCAGAAGAAAATATTAAAGATTTTGATTTATTTAAAGAAGAACACAACGATAAAACAATTTTTGAAAAATACAAATATATACCTGTGAACAATATAAATAGTGTATTGGAAATTGTATTTGGCAGCGAATAAATAATTAACAATTGAAAAATAATTGCAGGGAGAGATGTGATATCAATATAATGCC
>CEWH01034605.1_pt1 | contig 16363 bp, 10 predicted proteins | sample 531231 | NCBI WGS metagenome assembly CEWH01 (sample SAMEA2622316, study PRJEB7988) | marine metagenome | biome: marine biome (ENVO:00000447); feature: surface water layer (ENVO:00002042); material: "saline water (ENVO:00002010), including plankton (ENVO:xxxxxxxx)" | depth 5 m | reverse complement strand
GCATTGGAAGGAGTCCTCTGATGAGGCCCTCGCTTTATACGTGCAGGAAGGCAGGGTTCTGACAGGGTGGCTCGTAATGGCGCAAATCGAGAAGCATGGGCCCTGCTCCGGGCCTACCAACCGGTCTTTCCTCGAGCTGGGAGGAGCCTCACTCTGCGGCCTCGGGTTAGGCACTCTAGCACGTGCGACCGGGAGCAAGCGCCTTCTCTCTGAGGACAACCCTGCCGTGGGATATCTACCCCAGCGCGAGACCCATGAAGGAATTGTGAGAAGATCCCAGAGAGGGGAAAGCCTCAACTCGGTGATTGAAGACCAATTATTGACAGCGGGAGGGAACGGGATTACCACCCGGAACGCTCTGAGACGGCGGCGTAGCCAAGTGGCCTAAGGCGACGGTTTGCAAAACCGTTATTCGTCGGTTCGAATCCGACCGCCGCCTCCAGGGAACCTGCCCCGGAGTTCATGAGTCGCAGGGAGCGGAAAGGGGTAGTCCTGCGATCGTGTGATTGGGTTGCGCCATGGAACGGGAGTTTTCTTGCGATCCGGCCGGGATTGGGGAACAAGGGGTTATGGGCAAGCAAACATCTTTGAACAGGCGGGGTTTTCTCAAGGGGTCGACGGGAGCGGGTCTTCTGATCTGCAGTAGTCAGGTTGCCTTTGGATACAAGGCGAACGAAAAACTGAATGTGGCCTGTATCGGGGTCGGGGGACAAGGAGTCAGTAATACCCGCGGGGTTTCCGGAGAGAACGTTGTGGCGGTTTGTGATGTTGATGAGAAACGGGCGGCTCAGATGTTGAAGCAGTATTCCGGGACCAAGCGTTACACCGATTTCCGGCTGATGCTTTCAGAGATGGATAAGGAGATCGATGCGGTTGTGGTCTGCACCCCGGATCATACTCATGCCGTCGCCGCGGTTGGTGCCATGAGGCAGGGCAAGCATGTTTACTGTGAGAAGCCGCTGACTCGCACCGTGCACGAGGCCCGCATGATGCGCCTGACGGCTGCCAAGCACAAGGTGGTGACTCAGATGGGTAATCAGGGATCGGCTTCCGAGGGTGTGCGCCGGGCTACCGAATGGGGCGCTGCCGGAACGGTGGGGCCTGTCAAGAACGCGTATCTCTGGGTCAGTGATGGAAGCGCCACCATGACCCGCCCCAAGGATACCCCGGCGGTTCCAAAGAACCTCGACTGGGATCTCTGGCTTGGACCAGCCTCCGAACGGCCCTATCACCCCAGCTACCTTCCCTTCATCTGGAGAGGCTGGCGGCATTTTGGGAGTGGTAGTCTGGGAGATATGGGCTGTCATACCGGGAATTTTCTCTTTCGTTGCCTCAACCTTGGAGAGCTCTGGGAGCCCGGTGGTTCCAGCAAGGCCAAGCGAATCCGGATCGAGGGTGAGGCTACCGGGGTTCATGCGGAGGGCTACCCGGCTTCGACTCGGGTGCATTTCCACATTCCCGCCCGTGGTGACCTTCCGGCGGTGAAGTTGACCGTTTCTAGCGGCGAGAAGATGCGCCCTTCAGCGGACTTGCTTCACGGAAAGCAGCCGGGGTCCTTTGGATCCTTGCTCATCGGGACCAAGGGAAGCATTTATTCGTCAAACCCATGGAATACGAGTTCGGAGATCTTGTCCAAAGATAAGGGTTCGATTAAGGAGCCACCGAAAACCTTGCCGCGAGGTGTTGGTCACCACAGGGAATGGATTGAGGCCTGCAAAGGTAAGGGGGAGACCTTTTCCAGTTTTGCGATTGGGGGCCCGCTCACCGAGCTGATCCAGTTGACCAATATCGCTGGGATCGTGGGTGAACCCTTCCACTATGACACCCTGACCGGGGAGATCCCTGATCACGCCGGGGCCAGCGCTCTCCTTCATCGTCCCTACCGGAAGGGTTGGACGCTCTGATCATTCAGGCCGGGCCAGATCCCGGTTGCAGGGAAGTAGATCGTGAGAGTAAATAGGAAACAGGGATAGTGTGTGAAACCAGTCCCTCTTTTCATCCCGGTTCGTGTGCCTGGCCGGCCTTTCGGCTTCACCGATGAAGGTCTTGGCGAGGCGGGCAATCTCCCTGCCCGTTATCCGGAGATCGCGCAACGCATGAAGAAGGCGCCCGAGGAAATCATGGCAGCCGATCACTGAATCATGAGAGCAGGAATGCAACACCCAAGGCTGGGGCGGATCGCGATCCTGTTTGCAGCCGTGTTCCCGCATGGAGTAGTGATTGCCGACGAGCAAAGGGAGGAACACGCGATCAAGATCTTGGAGTACTACTGCTTCGACTGCCACGACTCTGCGACGAAGAAGGGGGAACTCAGTCTCGAGGATGCTCTCGCGAAGGAGCATTTCGACGGCACGCTCGTCTTCGAGAACCTCCTTGCCGGCAAGATGCCCCCGGCCGATAAGGAGCAGCCGACTGCGGAAGAGAAGGACGCCGTTTTGAACTGGCTGGGGAAAAGACGGGAGGAAGCCTTACCAAAATCGTTTCGCCGGATCAGCCGACATGAGTTCGTGCATTCCTTGAACGACCTCTTGGGCACGAGCCTGGATCTTGCGAGCGAGATTCCGGAAGACCGCGGCACGAATGACTTCGACTCGGACCGGAGGATCAAGTTGAGCCGAGAGATGCTGACTTCCTACTTTTCAATCGCTGATAAAATGCTCGAGGCCGCCTTTCCGGAGAACGGTTTTCCGGCAGAGCAGCAATGGGTGACGAGCAAGATCCGGGACAGTCACGAGACTTACCGGATCTATCACAGACCGTATAAAGAGGGGACGCTCTTCTCGTGGACGCGGGCGAACAACGGAAACAGCTACTCGTTTTTTATCGACAACTTTGATCCGCCGGTGGCGGGCTGGTATGAATTGACCTTTGACGCTGCCAAGGTGGCGAAGATTACCAACGAGCTCAGTCTGCAGGTGCATGCCGGGAAGTACTACTACGCCGATGACCGGCCGCAGCCACAGCGATTGGTAGGGGTGATCTCGGTGGGTGACCGTGAGGTGAGATCACATACTGTAAGGGCGTTCCTCAGGCCGGGGGAAAACGTTTCCGTGCATTGCTATTCACGGCATAACTTTCGCAGCAGAAATCCGCAGGAAGGAATCTACATCAAGCAGATGAAGGCGCGTGGTCCCTTGTTGGATTCCTGGCCGCCGACCTCCTATAAGATGGTGTTTGATGGAATGCCCCTGCGGTCAGGGTCAAGGGAGACTCTTGAGAATACAGGGTTTCAAACGAATTTGCAGCAGATTGGTGGCAAGGTCACGGTGAGCAGTTTTCAGGAGGGAATGGAGAAGGAGAAGATGCAGGACGGGTCTAACCTGACCTTCTGGCACACGCGCTTCTCGCCGAAGGTGGCGAAACCGCCCCACTTTGTGGTTTTTGAGAACCCGAGAGGCGCAGAGATCAAGGGGCTGTCTTTTGCGACTTGGACGGGAGGCAATGGTAACGGTCTCGTGAAGTCCTATGACATCTACTTCTCGGCTGACGGAAAGTCATGGGGAGAGAAGGTAATGAGCGGGGGGCTTGATGTGCGCCTCGCGAACGAACAGCCGATCATCTTTCCATCTGAGACGACGAGCCGCTTCATTAAGTTACTCGTGACTGACTCAGTGCAGTTGGACAACAAATCGATCGCCTCGGTGGGGAAGCTGGATGTGATTACAGAAATCGCGGAGCCGGTTACGATCTCTCGTGTCGCCGTTGTTTCCCGGTCGGAGAAAGACTTGAAGCGGGTGATCCGCCGGTTCGCGGAGCGGGCCTTTTCCTCGAAGCTCAGCGATGAGGACCTCGCTCCCTACTTCGATGCGGCGTTAACCGGTCTCAAGGAAAGCGATTTTGCGCAGGCTGCAAAGCTCGGGCTGAAGGCGGTGCTCTGTTCGCCGCGATTCCTGCTGGCGCCGGGGGAGTATTCCAACTCGTCATATGCGATGGCGGCGGAGCTCGCGCGGAGTTTATGGCTCTCGGTTCCGGATGAAGAGCTTTTGACGCTCGCGGCGTCCAACGAGCTCAGGGGTGAAGTCTTGCGGGGAGAGATTGCCCGGATGCTGGCAGAGGAACGCAGTGAGCGAATGATTCGTTCCTTCAGCGACCAGTGGTTGAATCTGCGTGGGTTGAACAAGGTGACGCCCTCGCTGAAACTTTATCCTCTCTTTGATGATCTCATGAATCATTACCTGCCGATCGAGACGCGGAGATATCTTCAGCACCTCATTCAGGAGAACATGTCCGCAGGGCACCTGATTGACTCTGATTTCACTTTCCTCAACCAGCGCTTGGCACGGCACTACGGAATCCCGGGTGTGGTCGGGCAGGAGATGCGCAAGGTGAGCTTGCCGGCGGGAAGTCCCCGTGGCGGGCTCATGACGATGGCGAGCGTGCTGAAGGTAACCACCGACGGGTTTGATACTTCACCGATTTTACGAGGAGCGTGGATCTCCAAGAACATTGTAGGGACGCCGTTGTCACCGCCTCCCGAGAGTGTCCCAGCCCTCGAGCCGCAGCACGATCACGCCGAAACGCTGAAGGAGCAAATCGAGCAACACAAGAAGAGCAAGGCGTGCTACGCCTGTCACAAGAGCATCGATCCGTATGGATTTGCCTTGGAGAACTTCGATGCGGTGGGGGAGTGGCGCGATACCTACAAGATTAAGCAAGCTCACCGTGGGACGTTTCAGTATCGTCCCAAGGGCTATTTCAAGATGGGAGGCTCCGTGGACGCCTCGGGCGAGATCAATGGCGACAAGTTCGGCAACATCTTCGGATTGAAGAAGGTCCTCCTCGCGGACGAGCGCAAGATCGCCTATAATTTCGCCAAGAAGTTTTTTGAGTATGCCAACGGCCACGAACCGGACCTTGTTCAGCGTCTTCACTTGTGGGAGTTTGTCGGGCGGAAGCCGGAGAACATCCGCTTGAAGACCCTGGTAACTGAAGTGCTGGAGTACTCTCTGAGCGAATCGAAGTCATGAGCCCCTGCGATCGGAGAACCTTCCTGAAGTTTGGAGCGGCGCTGCCATTGGCGCTGCAGTCACTGAACGCTCGGGCTGCCACTTCTTCTGAGGCGAAGGCCCCGCCTAGGCGGATAATTTTCATCTGCAACTCGCTCGGGTTCTACGAACCAAATTTCTTCCCGGTCAAACGAGGTGATCTGACAACCTCGCGGTATCTCAAGGAGTTGGCGGTGAAGGAAAAGATGACGGTCTTTCAGAATCTGTTCCACCCGGGGATGGACACGAGCAATCACGACTCGGAGAAGTCGTTTCTTACTGGGATACCGAGCCCCGAGGCGACAAACTTCGTGAACAGTATTTCACTCGACCAGGTATTGGCGCGAGAAATGGGAGGAGACACGCGTTTTCCATTTCTTTCGTTCAGTATTTACGATCGCGGCTGGGGGTGCTCCTGGAACGATCGTGGAGTGGCGATTCCGCCCATGCACGATGAGCGGGCGATCTTTGACAAGCTCTTCGGAGAGGAGGATCTCTCGGCGAAGCGGCGGCAGATCGAGAATGACCAACGGATCGTCAAGAGTCTGTATCGCGACATGGCCCAGCTCAAGAAGAGCGGCGGGGACCAGCAGAAGATTGATTCCTACCGCACGGTGATAGCTGAAATTGAGGCGCAGCTAGCGCACGAGGAATTCTGGCTCAAGGCGCAAAAGCCGAAGGTGCCGGACAGCCTGAGCAACGACCAGGAGTTTGTGTTCTCGACCAAGGTAAGTAATCTCTTTGAGCTGGCGAAGCTCGCTTTTCAGACAGATTCAACGCGTGTGATCACTGTTTCGCTCGATTGGATTTATGGCGCGATCAGTGTGCCAGGAGCAACCGGTGGCTGGCACACCTTATCTCACCACGGGGGTCAAGCCGGCGTGCTTGAGAAATTAAGCAGGATCGAGATCGACATCGTAAAGCACCTCAACAAATTCCTCTCGGAGCTCGACGGGATCCAGGAAAATGGGGGAACGTTGCTCGATCACACCACCGTAGTCATTGGAAGTAACTTTGGTGACGCCTCCAATCATACCTGCGATAATCTTCCCACTATTGTGGCAGGGGGCGGATATCGACACCAAGGGCACACAGTTCTCAAGGGAGCCACTCCGCTCTGCAACCTCTACCTTGAGCTGCTCCACCGCCATGGGGTGGATGCGGCAGGCTTTGGCAGCAGCGAGGGGAACATGGAGCTGCTGACGGGGTGAACTCTGGAGGAATACGATAGGTTACCAGCTGACTTTCGCACCGATAATAGCGTTGATCCCTGGCTGGTTTACTCCAGACCCGTGAATTCGGTAGTCCTCGTCCGTGATGTTTTCAAGAGCGGCGGTAAGCTCAAGATTCTCTGAGACCTGCAGCCCAGCCCGGATTGATGCTACGAGGTAACTCGGAGTACCTCCGGGGGGAATCCGCTGGGTGTCCCTCTGGTCGCGGGCACTGAGTTCGTCCTGTTTGTCGGCAGCAGTGATTCGGCCTTCCACCCACCACCGTTGGTCCGGAGAGTCATAGCGGAGGGCAAGGCTCGCCACCAGAGGCGACAGCCGGCTGACTGGAGCTTCCTCGCTTGGGCCTCCGAGAAAGGAGGGGCTGGTGGTGTCTCCCTCCTGCCAGGTAAGGTGACCCGAGAGGGTCAGGTTATCGAGGAAACGCACAGCGGCCTCAAGTTCGACCCCAACGATTTCAGCTTCCTGAGCATTGGTTGCTTCGACGGTATCTCCGCCCGGAGCGGTGGGAACACTGATGATAAGGTCATCGACCAGAGTATAGAAGCCCGCAGCTCCGAAACTGACGTCACCACTTGTGAAGCGTGACCCGAGTTCGAAGGTCCATGATTTTTCTGGCTCGAGGTCGAGGGTTCCCAGCTGTTCCTGACCACTCCGGGAAGTGATGTTGCCGCTAAGGTCATGGGCATTAGGGGCCCGGAATCCCTGACTTGCACCGCCGTAGAGGTTCCAGCTGTCGTCGAGCCGATAGAGGGCACGTGCATTGAAGACGATATTGCTCCAATCTGCACCCGCCGAAATATCCGTATTGTTATCGGGGTCCCAGACCTTACCAAGCTCTGCTTCCGCGTGGGTAATCCTCGCTCCGAAGGTAGTCTCCAGCCTTTGGTTTAGCGGTTTGCGTAACTGGGCAAAGGCCCCAAGGAGGTGGTAGGTCGAGTCATCAGCGACTGGCCTTCGGCTTCTGGGGTCACGCCCAGTACGGGTGCCGCCGGATTCGATACTATCGCGGTAGTAGTCGATACCATAGACCAGATTCCCACCGAGGAGGTCGCTTTCGAGTTGGACATCGAGGCCGATGGTGTCGACGTCAATGACCTGAGTCCGGACATCCGTGGCGCTGCGGTCCTGGAACGCGCTGTCCTGTGAGCGCTGGAAGGACAGAGTCGCGCTATAATTTTGCACGGGGCTGTCGATCAGGTCACCCGTGACCTTGAGATAGGTCAGGCTGCGCTCCTGATCGTAGATGCGGGCTGCGTAGGATCCGGTGCTGGTATTGTTCCATGGAGTGTCGTTGTAGATGGTGCTGTGCCAGCGCCAGACATTGTCTTGATTGAGGTATTGATGGGCAAAGCTAAGGCGGGTGGAAGGATTGAGGAGAGTCTCTACCTTGAGGTCGAGATTCTGCTCAGGATATCCCGTGTTTTTCATGCGACCTACCCCGCTGTCCCGGATATCTCCGAAATTCTTTCCCGTCAACCCGAGTGAAGCACCCCAGTTTTTGCCATCTCCAAACCGGGTCTGAAGGCGTCCAACATGACTGCTGCTGTTTGTATCAAAGCGATATTGCGCACTGCCCTGCTGAAACCAGCCTGGATCCGCAGCAAGATAGCCCGTGTCGGCAGTCAGGATGTTCATCGTTCCTCCAAGTGCATCACTTCCGTATTGGACGGAACCCTGACTGCGGACGAGCTCGAGACGGTCCATGGAAAATCCATCCACGGTGTTCCAGTATTGGACGGGACCGCTGCGGTAGGTGCTATTGTTGATCCGGACTCCATCGACGAGGAGAAGGTTCTGTCGCCCTGTGAATCCCCTTATGAAGGGGCTGCCGTGACCGTGAGTGGTTTTCTGGACCATGACCCCGGGAGTATTGGCAAGCGCTTCCGGCACTGTACGGAATCCCTGCTCGCGAAATTGTTCCGCTGTTACGACCCCTAGGGAGCTCATGGATTCTAGGGAGTCTTCGCCGATACGGCTTGCGGTGACAACAGTGTCAGGGAGAAGAAGCGTTTCCGCCGAATAGAGCGGAAGATCAAAGAGGAAAAGGGCAGTCAGCGCCAGGGGGACGATACGGTCGGTGATCATGGTTGGAAGGACCAGTCCTTGGGAGTAAAAGTGCATGCGGGAGGGAGCATGATTGCCCGGCATGGTGGGGCAAGCTCATCTCTGCGTCGGGGCCGGATATATGTCGTGGGGACAGTTTTTGATCAGAGTCTGACCACCTAATGGCCAATCAGGGGTTTTGCAGACGTCTTCGAAGCGTCGTGCGGTTCGCCTGCAGAGCGGAAGCCATGCGCGCTAGTTTGCCATCATATCGCTCCAGAAGACGTCTTATGAGGGTCGCTTCCAAACTTTCGGCAAGGTCACGATAAATAGGTCCTTCTTCTTCGTTGAGTCGGGCATCAAGCCAACTGTCAAGGGCCTGGACGAGAAGAGCAGGGGCGTTGGCATCGCTGCTGGGGGTCTCTCCCCTGAGGTAATCGGGAAGATCGCTACCCTCAATAGCTCCGGCGCCCGAACTGACGGTAAGAGCGAACGCTATTGAGTTGTGTAGTTCTCTGAGATTCCCAGGCCAGTCGTACGACATAAGCTGGGCGAGAGCCGGTTCTGTGATGGATAGATTGCGGTCAGGTATCAGTTGGCCGATGAAGTAAGAAACAAGAGCAGGTAAATCTTCCATGCGATCGCGCAGAGAAGGCAAACGTAGCTCGAGAACCTGAAGGCGATAGAAAAGATCACTGCGAAATGTGCCGTCCTGTGCAAGGCTTCGAAGATCTTCGCGTGTGGTAGCGATCAGGCGGGGGAAGTCACGAGGAGATCCGGACTCAATTTGGCGAACGAGTTCCGACTGGGCTTCTGGATTCAGAGAGGCGATCTCTTCGAGGATAAGGACTCCTCCTTGCGCCTTCTTAAGCGCAGAATTCAAGGGCTTGCTAGAGGTGGATGGTCCAATAACCAGTGTCTCTGAGGGGCCACTTCGCATGCTGTTGCCCTGAATAAGTCGGGCGGCATGAGATTTGCCGGTCCCAGTGCCTCCTCGTATGAGCACGGGATCATCGGAAGCACAACAATGTGCGATCTGCTGGAATACCGGGCGCATGCTGGGGGCGGCTCCAACAAACGCTACTGCCTCTGGGGCTGGATCTGTCGTGTCTTGTTTGCTGGGGATTGACTTCGCTACTCGGCGAAGGACTCCCTGAAACTTCGCGAAATCCAAGGGCTTGGGAAAGAAATCAATGACGCCAAGCTTCCGCGCGGTAATGGTATTCTCGATTTCGCCGTGGGCAGTGATGACTATGGTCGGAGGCCTTTGCGTGGCTGGCAGAGACTCGAGAAATTCAAGGCCATTCTGATCTGGAAGGCCAATATCAAGGATCATTGCATGGTAGCTCCTCTTTGATTGAAGCGCTTTCCTTGCCCGGGCTGCGGTGGGAGCGGGCTCTCCCTGAAATCCGGCCTGTTTTACGGCGGCGGCCAGAGCGAGGGAAAGGGCATGCTCGTCTTCGACGATAAGGATATACGGTAAGTCCATGATTGCCTTTAATTTGATGGAGAAAGGGGAAGAGTGATGCTCACCAGAGCCCCTCCTCCGGCATGATTAGAGGCCTCGATTGATCCGTCGTGAGCCTGAACAACTTCCCGCGCGAGGGTGAGACCGATTCCCATGCCTCCTTCCCTTTCTGAGAAGAAGGGCTCCCCAAAGTGGGCGAGGGCCTCGGGGCTGAATCCTGGTCCGGAATCACGAATTGTCAGACGCGCTTCGCCTGTAGCCATTCTCACTTGAGCAATGATCGGGCCCCCTTCGGCCATTGCCTGGCTGGAATTTACGATCAGGTTCCGAAGCACTTGTTCAATCCGGAGTTTATCACAATCTATAATCGCCGGTCTGGGTGCTTTGATCTCAAGCGGAGTGCCTGCATGGGTGAGGGCAGGCTTCTGTCTACGGCCCACATCTCCCAGCATTTCGACAAGGTCATGCGGTCTGCGATCCGGGGGCTGGGCCCGGGCCACAAAGAGCCACTGATTAACGAGGTCAGTAATACGCTCTACCTCTTCCCGGATCAGATTTACCGATTCAGCTCCTTCCGTCTCAATCCTGGGTTCGATAAGATCGGCATGCATGCGAATTGCCGCCGCTGGATTTCGGATTTCATGCGCAAGACTCGTTGCGATTCTACCGAGAGTGGCAAGTCGTTCGGACTGATGCCTGAGTTTCTGTTCGCGGAGCAGTGACTGATGGGTATCCTCGAGGGACCGAGCGAGTTGTCCGAGCTCATCGCTTCGGGCAGTGAGAGACGCCGGGATAGGATTTTCTGGTTTTTCGTTGGTTTTCAGGTTGGGGAGCCATCTGGTTAACAGGGTCAGTGGGCGAACGATCCGGTCGGCAAGAATAAAGACGAGGCCTCCAAAAGCCGCGGTAAGAAAGAGGGTGGGGATTAAAATCCAGATACCGACGCCGGTCAGGCCTCCCTCTCTATCCCTGACGAGAATAAGGTGATCTTGTGAGCTTTCCAGGGGAGTGACAGCTACGTCGTAGTTTCCTATCCGGGTAGCAGTGGTCGAATTTTCAGAGAAGGTCTTCAGCTGTTTTTCAATCTCGGAGGGCCATTGCTCCTTCGAGGAATGTACGATTCGCCCATCCTCGCGCAGAAAAGCAACTCGGACTTCTAGAATCGTAGAGAGACGGTTCGCCATTTCGTTAGAGCGAGGGAGGGGTAACTGCCCCATGAAACCGGCATTATTAATTGCTGTTTGCTCGAAGCGCCTTAGGGATTCGCGCCGTTGTAGCGATGAAATCCAGATTGCGAGGCCCAGCGAGGCAAGGAGGACGAAACCGGAGAGGGGGATAACGAGCCTTTTATAGAGGCTGCCCCGGCGGACTGGATCATAGTTAGCCACTTGGATCGATAATGAGCATCATATGTTCATTTTCGAGCGCTAAAGTGTGGAATATGCCCGATTTTCCAGGGTGCTTCAAGTCAGCGCCGATCGCAATCAGGGTCCCCGGCCTTACACTGCCGCGGACTGTTCCAAGAGATTTTAATGTTCTCAGGGAGAGAGCGGGGAAGCCTCTTCAATTCCGCTAGATCTCAGGACCAGTGTAAAATCACCTTGCCGCTTTTTCCCGAGAGCATCGTTTCGAATGCGTTCTCGAAGTCAGAAGCGTCGAATTCGTGGGTAATTACAGCAGAAGGATCAAGGCCAGCACGGACCATGGAGCTCATTTTATACCAGGTCTCAAACATTTCCCGGCCGTAGATACCTTTGAGGACAAGTCCCTTGAAGATGACTTTTTCAAAATCAATTTCAAGTTTGTCAGGGAAAATCCCAAGGAGTGATACACGAGCTCCGTGAGAGGTATGGTCGAGAATATCGGAGATCCCGGCGGGGTGTCCTGACATTTCAAGAGCGATATCAAACCCTTCTTTCATGCCGAGTTCACTCTTAACGTCTGTGAGAGACTCGATACTGATATTCACGGTTCGCGTGGCTCCCAACCGTCTCGCAAGATCAAGGCGGAAAGGATTCGGGTCTGTAATCACCACATGGCGAGCTCCTGCAAAGCGGCAGACCGCTGCAGCCATACACCCAATGGGACCAGCGCCAGTGATGAGGACATCCTCTGCAACAAGATCCCATGAAAGGGCGGTGTGAATCGCATTGCCAAGGGGGTCAAAAATTGCGGCCAGATTTTCGGGGATTGTGGGGTCGAGTTTGTAGACGTTGCGGTAGGGTAGAACCAGAAAGTCGGCGAAGGCTCCGGGACGATTAATGCCGACCCCGACGGTGTTGGGGCAGAGGTGACGGCGCCCGGCGAGGCAGTTGCGGCACCGTCCGCACACCAGGTGACCTTCCCCAGAGACATAGTCGCCCGGGAGCAGATCGGTCACTCCGGAACCCGTTTTCTCCACGTAGCCACAGTATTCGTGACCCACTGTCATCGGGGTTGGGATGGTCTTCTGTGCCCAGGGATCCCATTTCCAGATATGGAGGTCTGTGCCGCAGATGGCGGTCCGGGATATCCTGATGAGAACATCCATGGGGCCAACATCCGGAACCGGAAGGTCTACAAGCTCGAGACCTGTTCCCGGCTTGCTTTTTATCAAGGCGCGCATGGTTTCTTTCCCTTGAGCTAAGTCCTACGGAAAGTGATTGCAATCGACTTCGATGAAGATTTCGATTTTCAGGGGGCGGGATCCCCATGAATCTTGAAACGAAATGACACTGGAGGATCTGGGTTGGAACGAGGCTTTTGCTGAAGGGTTTGCGCCTTTCGCAGAGCGCGGTTTGATACCGGCCCGGCTTGTGCGGGAAACCAAGATTAATTTTGCCGCGCTGCTGGAAGGAGGAGAGGAGATTGATTGTGTGCTGGGTGGAAAAGTCTGGCACGAGGCAGAAAACGATGCGGATTTGCCCTCCGTAGGGGACTGGGTGGCGCTCGATAGGGGAGGGAATTGCGATGAAGTGATCATACGGGAGCGTCTTCCGAGGTTCTCCCGTTTCTCCCGGAAGATGCCGGGGAAGAGTGCGCAGGAGCAAGTGCTGGCAGCTAACGTGGATATTGTTGTTGTTGTGACGGATCCCGGTGGTGACTTCAACCTGCGGCGAATGGAGCGCTACCTTACTCTGATCGAGCGATGTGGGGCCAAGCCGGTTGTTCTCCTGAATAAGGCAGATCTGTTTCCGGAGAAGGACTGTATTGATGCAGCCGGTGAACTGAGGAATCTGAGCCGGGTCGCGGAGATTCACGTGACGAGTGCGAGGGAGTGTCGGGGGCTGGAAGTGCTGCGTGGATATTTAAAACCTGGAGTAACTATCACGCTTGTTGGCTCCAGTGGAGTTGGAAAGTCCACCCTGGTAAATCAGCTGTTGGGGGGAGAATGGCAGGAGACCAGCGAGGTAAATGAGGTGACGGGCAGAGGACGGCATACAACCAGTCACCGTGAGCTGGTTGTTCTTCCGGATGGGGGATTGTTGATAGATAACCCGGGAGTCAGGGAAATTCAGATGTGGACTGATGAGTTCACTCTGAGGGAAAGTTTCGCGGATGTTGAGGATCTTGCGGCGCAGTGCCGCTTCACGGACTGCAAGCACGAGGGAGATACGGGGTGCGTGATTCAACAGGCAGTTGAAGAGGGGAGTCTCGACCCGGACCGCTATCAGAGTTATCTGAGGTTGGAGGAGGAAATCGAGGAGCTCAACAGAAGGCGCCAGAAACGACGAATGGCTACAGAGCGCTGGGCGAAGCGCAATCGCCGGGTGAAAGCGAGGAATCTTGCTGATCGGATTGAGCTCGAAAAGGAAGAGAGGGGTGAAGTTTGACCTTAGGAGCTGCGTAGTAGCCAGCCGGTTGCCGGAGCGTCCGTGTTGTCGGGAGAACCCGTTGGCACCGGGAGCCTGGGTTCAGGGGATTTGAAAGATCCCTCCCGTGCTTGGATCCCGAGCAAAATCGCCTTGTTGGAAGGGTCTCCCTGTTTTTGGGTTTCGACTGATATCGATCAGATTATGAGGGGGGAACGGACTGATAATGTGATTTGGATTATCTGCCTTAAAGCCTCTCTTATAGCTTTCAGGCTTTGCGCTGGGAGCGGTTGGAGAGGGTTCCCCGGATCCAGATTCCGAGGCTGTCTGATTACTACAGGAGCTCAGTAGCAGCAATGATGCTGAGGCAACGATAGAGACAATACTACGCCTTAGAGAAATTCGCGGATGAGTCATTACGGAGGTGGTATTTGAATCTTTTAAGTGCCCGAGAGTAGGAAAATATGGACACCGTAGCGACCCTTATTTGTCTATCAGCGGATACACTGGCGAACCATAATCCCGAACTTTCGCAAGGTGGAAATACGGTACCTCTTATCGAAAACCCGAAACTTGTCGTGCCTCATCTGGCGCAAGAGACTGTAGTAAATTTTCCTCATGACCTCGGCGGCTCGTAGCGCCTTACGATCGCTTGGAGGCAGGAAGCTGGCGGTTTCCTCGAAAATGCGTTCAGCCCGGTCAGCTTCAAAGTTCATCAGGGAGAGGAACCGTTCATCGTAGACGCGCTCCGCTAGATCATTCTCGGTGTATTGGAATTGGTGGAGGTCAGCGAGTGGCAGATAGATCCGGAGGCCATTTTCGAGGTCTTCTCCCACGTCCCTGATAATATTGGTGAGTTGAAGGCAGTGCCCCAGGCTGATCGAGTAGTCACGAGCCTCCTCGCTGGCGCCGAAAAGGGGTAACAATATCAGGCCGACAGTTGAAGCTACGCGGTAGGAATACTGTTGAAGATCCTCCCACGTTTCAAAGCGTTGAGGGCTGAGGTCGGATTCACAGCCACGTATAATCTCCTGCAGAAGTGAGGGTTCAATAGAGTGGCGCTTGCGCATGTCCACCACTTGCGCCTCGAGGCTGTTCTTCGGGTGATCCTCCCGCTCAATCGCCTGCATCCAGTTTTGGAGAGCTATGCGCTTTTCTTCCGGCGGGCGGGAAGTGTCGTCGGCAATATCGTCGACGACCCGGCAGAACGCGTAGAAGACGTTAAGGTCTGGCCGACGCTCCTGCGGGACGCACATGAACGCGAAAGCCAGGTTAGACTTGGCGCGGCGGGTGATTTCAGCAGGTTTCGTCATTCTGTGCTCAAGTTCTTATCTGATCAGTCCCCAGTGTCCCGAGGTAAACGGCCACAGGGAGAGAAAAGCGGGCCCGACGAGGTTGTATTCTCTTACCGGGCCCCAGTAGCGGGAGTCGAGAGAGTCGTCCGTATTGTCTCCAAGGGCGAAATAGCCGCGGTTGAGAGAGAGTTGAGCTCCGGTGTTTCCCTCTGCAAGCAAGGTGTCACGGGTCTTCAGGTGAACGCTGTCGCCCCGTTTACGAATGAACTGTGGCAGGGGGTCACGGTAATTTCTTGTAGGTTGATAGCCGACCCCGGCTGGGCCGGAATAGATCCCCTCTCGATTTCCGATCATACGAAGATACTTCTCGGTAGCGGGTTGGTCGTTGATTACCAGAAGGGGCTCATCAATCTCCACCTTGTCACCCGGTATTGCGGCAAGGCGCTTGATATAATGAGAGCCCGCGCCCTGCTCTCTCTGGCTTCGTTGATGAATTCCTTCGATACCACGGGTGTCAAAGACAAACACCTCACCCCGGCGTGGCCGGCGAAAATTGTAGGAGAATTTGTCTACAAGGACGAGATCTCCAGTAGTAGAAAACCCGGAAACGGTGGTATGTGGGGGAACATAAGAAAGGCCCATTTCGTAGTCGGTGTTAATCTGAAGCCCCATCTTCTGGAGAGCGCTCCGGGGAGCCGGGAGTCTCAGGACTTCAGGGTCGTGTTGAGCGTCGCCTCGAAAATGGAGTTCTGTGACGGTGAAGAACTGGAGGCGTTGCCCTTCGCTGATACGCTCCAGATAGCGTCTGTCAGATGAGCCATTGACCACCTTGTGGATGTAGCGTCTGCCATTCATGACGGCTTGCCAGGTCCTGATGGGAACTGAGGGAAACTCATCTTTGGTAAGCTCATGTCCAACGATGCCATTTAAAGTGGGCTGCATGGACCCGGTTGGGATTCGAAAGGGCTGAAGGAAATAGCCACGAATTCCCAGTGCTATTACGATAGCGACAAAGAGGACCTCGAGGTTTTCGGCGATGAATCCGGGTCGCCGATAACCAGAAAGAGCATTTTCGCATGCTTCTGTGAGAAGTTGACTGGTCTCTGCAATCCGCTCCCTGTCGCCAGCCTTAATTGCAAGGTTAAGGCTCAAACGGGCGTCTTCGATGTGAGAGACCTGTTCTTCCCCCATTAGATCCCGCTTATAGTTAAGAAACTTGCGCGCGCCCTTAGATAGGAGTCGGGCGTCTTTCTTCCAGCGGGGAGACAACATGGCATTCCGGGTTTCGCGGACCTGCAGAAAAGCTGCTCCACCGGTGGAGAGAAGTCCAGCGCCTGCAGGGCTATTTTATAAGGCCCCAGTGTCCCGAGCTCAGGGGCCAGAGCGAAAGGAGTGCTGGCCCTACGAGGTTATAATCGCGGACGTGTCCCCAGTAGCGGGAGTCCAGAGAGTTGCTGGTGTTGTCGCCCATTGCGGCATATTCGCGATAAAGAGCGGCCTCGATTGGCCCCTTGCCGGCGTCGAGCTGGTTCTGCCGGCTCTTCAGTTT
>CEWH01075945.1_pt1 | contig 16380 bp, 17 predicted proteins | sample 531231 | NCBI WGS metagenome assembly CEWH01 (sample SAMEA2622316, study PRJEB7988) | marine metagenome | biome: marine biome (ENVO:00000447); feature: surface water layer (ENVO:00002042); material: "saline water (ENVO:00002010), including plankton (ENVO:xxxxxxxx)" | depth 5 m | reverse complement strand
GATATAGTTGCTATCAAAATTTGCTTCATTAATAGGCATAAGAGTTGTTTGCATCATTGAAAATATCTCTTCACCGAATCTATCTTCTTTCTCTTCCTCAAAAACTTCATCATCATCTTCTTGCTTCTCGATGAGAGTTGATGGTCTCCTATATTGTGGCTCTTCAAGCTCTGAATCTTCTTCAATCTTTTTGAGCAAATCAGCTCTTACTTCAGGAGAGAGGCTTTCAAGGAACTCAGGGTCTAATTGCTGAGACTCTAGGGAAGTAGTTAGAAGAAATGTGAGTAAAATATTTACAAATAAATTTATTTTCATAAGGCCTCTGATATAGCCAACATTATATATGAAAAAATGAACACAAAATTAATTTAAACCCCGAGAATGCTTACCCCTTCAATTTTTAGGGACTCTGTTATTATTTTTTCCATTGTTTCTAAAACATCTGAATCTTTGAGTGTTTTTTCATCGCTTCTCAAAATAAATCTATACCCTATTTTAATCTGCTCAATTTTTGGACTAACATAATAATCAAAAATGAAAACTTCCTTAATTATATTGTCATTTATGGAAATTATTAGATTTTCAAGCTGATCATATGAACCAACACTATCAAGAGTAAAAGATATATCTCGCGTAACAGAAGGAAAGTCTGAAACCTTTGTATACTTAGAGAATTTAGTATCTTTTAAAATATTAAGATTGTACATTTCTTCGCTAAATTGAAAGTTCTCCAAATCTGTTTCCATATAAAAAACATCTGTATTATTTTTTGAATCAATTTCATTTCTTGAAATGGTATTAATTTCAATATTTTTATAAAAATCTTTTAAAAAGCCTTCGAGACTTTCGATAGATATCTTTTTTGAAAAGCCTTCATAATTGTTTGCTTGTCTTCCTGATGCAATAAAGCCAATACGTTTTTTAGATAAAATTTTATCTTCATCTCTGAAATACACATCTGATATTTCAAATAATTTAACTGAATCTTTCTGCCTTCTTTCATTAAATGATAAGTTGTTGATTAAAGATTCTTTTAAGCTTGTTCTTAAAAATTTTTTTGTTGAATCTAATGGGTTGTCAATATGTATTGAACTTGTATTTTGAGTTTCTACAAATGGATATGTTATTACTTCATAGAATCCATTACTTATAAATATATTTCTTAAAAGATTTTCCTTTGAGATGTTCTTAATATTTTTTTTTCGTAGCACTATTTTGGATCTTTCAATATTGTCATAACCAATAACTCTAGCAACTTCCTCTGAAATGTCATTCAAGGATGAGATGTCATGTCGATGTGAGGGAATCTCGATAAACTTATTGATTCTAAAATCAAGTTTTTCAAGTATTTGCTTGCAATCTTCGCTCCTGATAGCTGTTCCTAGTATCTTATTTATCTTTTCAGCTGAGAATTCAAGTTTGGGGTTTTTGTTATCCAAACTGTTTTCAAATTTTAATATTTCCATTTTTGATATAACTGCATGTTTCTCTACAAGAAAAATGAATCTTCTTAAAGCTTTTTCTTGAAGAGACCTATCGATGCCTCTCTCAAATTTGTGGCTAGCATCAGAATTTATATCATACAGAGTTGACTTACCAATTATGGAGTCTGGTTTAAAAAAAGCGCTCTCGATAACTGCTTTTTTTGTAGTTTGACTGCATTCAGTAGATGCGCCACCCATAATTCCTGCAAGATTTATAATTTCTTCATCGCATTTGAATACCAAGTTTGAATTTTTAAGATTTACTTCTTTACCAATAACTGTTTTGAAGGTGGTTTGTTTATTTGAAACTTCAAGTTGAATGCATTTATCTGAGATTTTGTCTGCATCATAGCAATGTGTTGGCTGTCCTAGCTCATAAGAAAGATAGTTAGAAATATCAGTGAAGAAATTATTTTTTTTGACGCCGAGCTCAAGAAAAAAGCTTTCAATCTCAGGAATATATTTTTCTTTTATTTCGTCAACTTCTATATTGAGGAAGCAAATTGATGGACAGTGATCAGAAGCATTATTAATAAAATCCATTTTGAATTCCTCAAGATCGCCTTGGTATATTTCAAAATCCATATTAACTTTATAAAAGTTTTTAAGTTCTCTCAAAATACCTATTAATGAAAAGCAATCTCCTCTGTTTGGTGTGATTTCAAGATCAAGTATTTTATGATTTATTAATTCATTTTCATGTCCTAGATTGACAAGATTTGAAGATAGCTCATTTATATCGAGATCTTCAGAAACCCTTTTTTTTATATGATCTAATAAAATTTTCATTTGATCTGCTTGAGAAAATCCAAGTTGGATTTATAGAACTCTCTAATATCAGAGATTCCGAACTTAAGCATAGCAATTCTCTCAACTCCGAGACCAAAAGCCAGTCCAGAAAATTCTTTTGAATCAATCTTACAGTTTTCTAAAACAACTGGGTTTACAATTCCACATCCAAGGATTTCCAACCACTTATTTTCATCTGATAAAATGTCAACTTCTGCAGAAGGTTCCGTAAATGGAAAGTATGAAGGCCTAAATCTAAGTGAAATGTCATCGCCAAATATTTTTGAGAGAATATCAAACATTAGGTCTTTTAGATTTGAAAAGGATATGTTTTTATCTACTATTATTCCTTCTATTTGATGGAACATTGGTAAGTGAGTAGCATCATCATCTTTTCTGTAAACTTTTCCAGCGGAAATAAAAGCAGTTGGAGGCCTCCTTTCAAGCATTCCTCTTATTTGAACAGGAGATGTGTGCGTTCTTAAAACATGAGATTCATTATTTACATAGAATGTATCATGCATTTGTCTGGCTGGATGTGTTTTTTTGATATTGAGCCTATCAAAGTTAAAATCTTCCGTTTCTATTTCAGGACCATGAATTAACTCAAATCCAAGTTCCTCCAAAATATTCAAAAGGAATAGTTGTGTAAAAGTAATTGGATGAAGTGCACCAATGTCTTTATTTAATTTGGGCTTAAAAGTATCTATGTTTTTAGGCATTAGCCTGAACAGATATCAACTATCTTCTTAAAAGCAGTTTTATCAGAGACTGATAGCTCCGAAAGGATTTTCCTATTTAATCTAATTTCTTTTTTTACAAGTAAACTTATAAAAGTAGAGTAGTTCATATCAAATTCTGAAACCCCAGCATTTATTCTTGAAATCCAGAGAGATCTAAAATTCCTCTTTCTATTCTTTCTATCTCTAAAAGCATACTGAAGTGACTTAATATTTGATTGTTTGGCAGTTTTATATAATCTACTTCTAGCTCCATAGTGCCCTTTAGTAGCTTTAAGAATTTTTGAGTGTTTCTTTTTAGCAGTTAATGATTTAGTTACTCTTGGCATAATATTTACCTAATTAGATTTGATGCAACTTTTTGAACAGATCCCGACAGCTTGTTTAGGCCTCTGTTATGTCTTTTTCTTTTGGTGCTTTGCTTTGAGAGAATATGATTTCTATTAGCGCTTCTAGTTTTAATAGAAGTTGACGTTTTCTTAAAACGCTTTGAAGCACCTGAATGTTTTTTTAGTTTATAACCCATTTTTAGTTTTATTAATTCTTTTTCTTTAGTGGCGATAAAACCATTAACAACTGTCTACCCTCTAATGAAGGCTCTTGGTCAACCTTTGAAATATCTTCTAGGTTGTTTTTAATTTTTTTAAGTAAATCTAGTCCCATATCACTATTGAGAATTTCTCTGCCTCTAAATCGGACGCTTATTTTAGTCTTATCTCCCCCAAGAATAAAGCTTTTTATCTTTTTTAATTTGATTTCATAATCCCCGATATCAGTTGAAGGTCTGAATTTAATTTCTTTAATTGAATTCTTTCTTGTTCTTTTTTTATTTAATTGGTTTTTCTTTTTTTGAAATTTATGTTTGCCATAATCCATTAACTTGCATATAACTGGGGTATCTCCTTGAGAAGAAACTTGCACAAGATCTAAGGACGCTTTATTTGCCGCATTTAATGCTTCCTTTAAAGAAATTAAGCCCTTTTTAGTTCCATCAATATCTATAAATAAAACGCTTTCTGCGTTAATTGATTCATTTATAGGATTTGTTTTTTTCTTATTAATAGCTATTTAAATTTCCGTTTTTAAAATTAAGGCATATAAACTGAATTAATGATTATTAAACAGTGTTGAAGAAGTCATATTGGAGAATGATAAACTAAATTGAAATTAATTAAAATAATTTATATATATTTTATTATAAGTTGAGTTTTCTTTTAAGAATCTCAGGCGGTTGTGGGATCCCCTTGAATAATCTTAAGGCTAATTTTGATGATGGAAATATAACAAGCCATGCGGTTGCAAAAATAATCTTAAAATAATTTGATATGCCATTATTTTTTGAATACCAGACTTCCAATGCGCCCTTGTAAGGTGATATAACTTCATTATAAAAATTTATGGCATCATGCTTGTTTGAGAGAAGTGACTCCTCATCTCTAAAAACTATTGAACCAATGCCTGACAAACCCGGTCTTATTTTTTTAATCTGACTTTTGATTTCATCGCTGTAACAATCATAAGTTTGTTGAGTTAATGGTCTTGGCCCAATAATACTCATGTCTCCTTTCAAAATATTTAATAGCTGTGGTAATTCATTAATCTTAGTTTTTCTAAGGAAGCCACCAAATGGGAGTATTCTTGAATCATTCTTTACAGTTATAGAACCAGTTCCAATATTTTCACTATTCTTTAGCATCGTTGCAAACTTTAAAAGCTTAAAAGGCTTTTCTTCTCTTCCTATCCTGTATTGAAAATAAAAAACTTCTTTTTCCCCAGTGAATAATAAAACTAATATAACTATGGCCAATAAGGGTGAAAGAAAAATAATAGCAAGAAGTGAAAATACAATATCAAAAGATCTTAACAACATTACATTTTTTGATCTAAGTCTTTTTCTTTATTTACATATGTATTTTTGAATTCAGGAAGGATTTCATTAAAAGTTTCTAATATGTAGTTTTTTGATAAGTTTTTAGATGAGATATTAGTAATTTTTTGAATAAAGCTGTCTAATTTTTTTTCATTAAATGAAGAATTATTCTTGATCACCCCTATTGAAGAAAATTTTTTTATATCTAATTTCTCATTATCAGTAAAAAATTCTTCATATGGTTTCTCACCAACTGTATCTGATTCAAAGAAATAACATGGCCATTTTCTTTTCACTATTAATTCTGGCATTCTTCTTCTTGCTTCTTCCTCTGATGAGCATTCTATAGCCTCATATCCAAGTGAATTCAGATACCTTTTTGCAATATCTGAAAAAGATATTAAATGTAAGTTTTCTTCTAGCTTCGGGTAAAAGATATCTCTATTTTCTCCAAAAATACATGACAGAAGGCATAGCTCTCCAGACTCTTTTGGTGATATGAAGTACCTATTTATATCAAATGGAGCAGAAAATGGCTGTTTCTTAAAAAACCTTTGATTGAATCCATGAAGTAAAGATCCGTCTGAAAATGCTACATTTGCAAATCTTGCCATTGATATTTTTTGTTTAAGGCTTTCTCTCATAACAAAGAGCTCCATAATCTTTTTGCTTGCCCCCATCATATTAGCTGGATTTGCAGCTTTATCGGTTGAGACACAGAAATAGTTTTTTGATTTAAAAGTTGAAGCAATCTTAATAGTTTTAATAGTGTTAAGAATGTTTACTTCTAACATTCTCATAAGAGTATATGGATCTTTTTCACTCCTTACATGCTTTAAGGCTGACAAGTTCAAGACGAAATCGAAAGGCCCTTCTTTTTCCATTAAGATATCAAAATACTCACTTGCGCAGTCAATTGCAAAAGTCTTGAGTTCGGTAACTTTATTTTCGAGCGAACTTCTTAAATCTCTCACAAGTTCGACCATATTGTTTTCAGATATATCGACTACATACATCTTTTGGGGTTTCAATTTAAAAATCTCTTTGCAAACTGCTTGACCTATTGAACCAGCTCCGCCGATAACTAAAAAAGAACTTCCATCAACTATTTGATTTAAATCATTACTAAAGTTTTGAATATCTTCTTGGAATAATGAAGATTTTCGTCCTAGTATATTATTATCAATCATAGTTAATTATATCAGGGCTGAAGATAGCTTTTTATCCATTTGCCATCTTCATCTAATTTAAATACTTTCCTTTTATTTAAGCGTAACTCAGATCCTTTCCAAAATTCAAAATATGAAGCTCTGATAGAATATCCACCCCAATAATTTGGTCTAATTGATGTATCAATATGTTTTGAATTATTATATTTTTCTAGAAATCTTTCAAAAGATTCAATCTCTGACGATTGATCTGAGCATATAGATAAAAGATTTTTTTCTCTGTTTCTATTTTTAAAGTGCTCGTCTGAAAGAATTTTATCTGTTTTAGAAATTATCCCTTTGATTCGTATTTGAGTATTTGTAGTGCTCCAAAAGAATACCAAAGAAACTTTATTACTTTCTTTAAAATCTCTTGCTTTTTGTGATTGATAATTTGAAAAAAAAATAAAATCTCTTTCATGCACATATTTTATATTTACAAATCTTGAATTTACTTCCTGCAGCTTGCTGTTAAAAGAAGAAATACATGCTGCCTGCGGTAGTGGTTGTTTTAAACTAAGCGATAATTTGAATTCCTTTTCGAACTCGTCAAAAGGAGCTTCATTTGAAATCTGTTTTATATCTATCATTTGGCCATCTTTTTAATAGCTACTTCCAAAGACTTTTTCCAAATTGGTATTTTATATGAAAATTTTTTACAAAATGCATTGCTATCTAAAATGGTATTTTTTGGACGCAATAATTGGGATTTCAACTGTTTTGTCTGTATTGGTACTAACATAGGCTTAACTTTAATTAGATTATATTTCATTGATAATGAAATAACTTCCTCTGCAAATTCAAACCATGAGCATCCAGGGGAGCCTGAATAATTATAAGTTTCATTTTTTTTTATATCTGTCATGTGTAATTTAACTTTAAGAATCGCACTGGCTAAATCACCAGCATATGTTGGGCATCCAAATTGATCATCAACTACAGTTATTTTGGATTTTTTTCTAGCCAAATTTATTATTTTTTTTACGAAATTATTACCATATTCACTGTATAGCCAGCTTGTTCTGATGATTCTAGAATTTATGGAAGAACTTCTGATTTTATTTTCACCTGCAAATTTACTTTTTCCATAAATATTTAAAGGATTTTCTTTATCATCTTCTTTGTAGGGTTTACTGACTTTTCCATCAAAAACATAATCTGTAGAAATATGGATCAAATTTATATCAAAAACTTCACAGACATTGCATAGGTTGCTTACACCTCCTTTATTAACAGATTCGCAAACATTGGGTTCCAATTCCGCCTTTTCAACATTTGTATATGCTGCAGTATTAATTATCGTGGAAGGCATGACTTTTTCAATTACTGCTTTAACTTCGCTAAGATTTGTAATATCTAATTCTTCTCTACCAAAAGATGAAAATATTTCATTTTCTTTTTTAAATACTTTTTCAAGAGATTGACCTAGTTGACCAAATTTCCCGGTAATTAAAATACTCATCAGTAAAAAATTATTTTAATAAGAAATCATCTTTGTTATAGATATACCAATCGATGGTTTTCACAATAGCCTCATCAAAAGAATGTTTAGGCTTCCATCCAAGATGAGATTCAATTTTTGCTGAATTAATAGCATATCTTTTGTCATGACCTGGTCTATCTGAAATAAACTCAATTTGGTCAGCAAAAGAACCAACTTTTTTTGGGACTTTATAATCTAAATATTCACATATTCTTTTTACAAGTTGAATATTAGTCAATTCGTTCTTTCCTCCTATATTATAAGTTTCTCCAATAATTCCATCATTAAGAACAGAAAATATTGCATCGCAATGATCCTCGACATATAGCCAATCTCTAATATTTAATCCATCGCCATATATATTTATCTTATTTCCCAACAAAGCATTCTTAATAGAGAGAGGTATAAGCTTCTCAGGAAACTGATAAGGTCCAAAGTTATTTGAACAATTAGTAGTTATACATGGAAGTTTAAATGTTTTGAAATATGCTCTTACTAAATGATCGCTGGCTGCTTTTGAAGCTGAGTAGGGACTATTTGGTTTATATTGGTTATTTTCTGTGAAAGGCTTATCTTCAGTTGTTAAAGATCCATAAACCTCATCTGTTGAAACATGTATTAACCTAAATCTTGCTTTTTGACTCTTATCTAGGTTTAAAAAGTATTTTCTTGAACTTTCCAGTAAATTGAAAGTTCCTACAACATTAGTATCTATAAAACTTTTTGGGCTTTCAATTGAATTATCTACATGTGATTCAGCTGCAAAATTTATGATCGCCTCTGGTTGATATTTTCTTAGGATTCTCTCTAAAAATTTTTCATCATTAAGCGACCCTTTTTCAAAAAAATATAGTTCACTACCCTCAAATTTCCTAAGATTTTCTTGATTACTTGCATATGTTAGAAGATCGATATTTAAAAGATGATCTTGATTATTTTTATTAAACCAATAATGAATAAAATTGCTGCCAATAAAACCTGAACCGCCAGTAATCAGAATCAAAATAACCCTCTAATTAATATATTAAAAATAAATGCATTCCTCGAACTTTTTTCCATAACTATCTTTTTCAGAAATAATTGGCGCCCCTTCTATTGGCCAATCTATATTAACAAAGTTGTCATTCCACAATAAGCAATGTTGGTCATCAGGGTCCCAATAATCTGTCATCTTATAAAGTATTTCGACTTCATCGCTTTGAACATAAAATCCATGCGCAAACCCTTCAGGAATCCAAATTTGTTTATTTGAAGATTCTGACAGCACAATAGCAAAATATTTACCAAATGTTTTTGATTTTTTTCTTAAATCTACGACAACATCATAAATAGAACCTTTTATTACCCTTATTAGTTTTCCTTGAGGCTTTCTCAGCTGATAATGCATCCCCCTAAGCACATTGCTTGAACTAGTGCTGTGATTATCTTGAACAAAATTTATATTTAGATTTAATAATCTGTTGAACTCTTCGTTATTGAAACTTTCGTAAAAAACACCTCTTTTATCACGAAATATATTTGGTTCAATAATCTTTACATCCTGAAAAGCGGTATTTGATATAGTAAATGACATAAGTTATGGCTTATCTAATATTGAGCTAAGGTATTTACCATACGGATTTTCCTTTTGCTGCTGTGAGAGTTCCAACATTTCTTTTTTTCCTATCCACCCATTATTAAATGAGATCTCTTCTGGACAAGCAACGATTAAGCCTTGACGATTTTGTATTGAAGAAACCAGCATAGAGGCATCCATCAAACTATCAAAAGTTCCAGTATCCAACCATGCAAAACCCCTTCCCAAAGTTTCAACAAAAAGCTTTTTTTCTTTTAAATACAAATTATTGAGATCCGTTATTTCAAGTTCTCCTCTTTTTGAAGGGCTTAGTAATTTTGCTTTTTCGCAAACACTCTTATCATAAAAATAGAGGCCAGTTACTGCAAAGTTGCTTTTGGGATTTTCAGGTTTTTCTTCAATATTTTCTACATTTTTTTCTTTATCAAATGCAACGACTCCATATCTCTCAGGATCTTTTACATGGTAAGCAAAAACTACTGCACCATTTGAAATGGTATCTGCATTTCTTAGAGTTGAAACCATATCATGCCCATAAAATATATTATCGCCAAGAATTAATGCGCAAGAGGATCCATCTAAAAACTCTTCAGCGATTATCAAAGCCTGGGCAATACCTTCGGGTTTTTCTTGAATCTTATATTTAATAGATATTCCCCATTTCTTTCCATCCTCAAGAAGTTCTTCAAACCTTGGAGTATCTTTAGGAGTTGAAATTATGAGAAATTCTTTTATTCCTGCAAGCATTAATGTAGAGAGAGGGTAGTAAATCATTGGCTTATCGTAAACTGGCAACAATTGCTTGCTAATTGTTTTTGTTACTGGATGCAGTCTTGTCCCATGACCTCCTGATAATATAATTCCTTTTCTCATATATATTTAATTATAACTTTTAAGTTGGTAATTGAAGAAATCATACATTATAAAAAGTTTATAAATAATACTAAAAATATAATTTTCTCAGATAGTTTATATACCCAATATATGAAGGCCATTCATGAATGAGATATTTCGGTCTAAGAGTGATTCTTTCCCTAGCAAAAATGCCATTAGCGCGGTATCTTTTTGTAAAGATGGGAGCACATAATAATTTAAGAGAATCTTTTTGACAGCAATATCTCATTAAATACTCACCATTTAAGCCTGAAGTCCTAGCATAGCTTAGAGATGACGAATCTTTCATAAAATCCTCAACAAGATCAATTCTCTTTAGTATTTTACAAATAACTCTTTTTCTGCCAAATACAAATCTTTCAGAGATTCCACAATTTGAGTGGAAAACTGAAGTAACAAAAGTTTTTTCATCAATGTCTTTGAATAAACATTTTGCAAGCTTGACAGGTTTAAAAAAAATATCGTCTCTAATTGATAAAACGTAATCGCAGTTGTTTTTTTTGATTTCATTAGAAATATCTTGCAACATCAGTAGTTGTTGAATGAGGTTTGAATTTGATCTGTAATTATCTTCATGCACATCATTGAATTCCATTGAGCGCACTAACAAATTGTCATGAAATTCATTCTTGTAGTCTTTTTTGATTCTATATGAGTCTTGAAAAATAAAATCTTCTGTGAGTGAGCAATTAATTTCACCACTTCTATCATTTGAAAATTGTTTAATATTATTTCGGACTTCGATGATCTCTATTTCAAATTTTTGTGAAAGTATTTTATAAAGCTCTTGATAGTGCTGAGTCTTGTTTTTTGGAAATCTCCCAATCCCATATGTAGCTAAAATAATCTTATTTTTTTTCATATATAAAACTTTTTAAAATGGCGGAATGAAGACGTGTGCTTTTGGATTAAGAGTTAGAATCTTAGATGTGATATGTTGTTCAAAATTTCTTGCTCCTATGACAAAAAGTAAATCATCTTCAAGATTATTAACTTTATCTTCTCCTATAACTTTTACAGAAGTTCCAGGTGCGTATAGACCCTCTTTTTCTGGTGTTGAATCAATTACATATGATAATTTTTTTATGCTACTAAGATTAAGAGCTGAATACGTAAAAAGAAACTTTGCAGAGCACCCCCAAACAGCAATTTTTTTATTTTTAGTTTTTAAAATATTCCAAAAATCTTCTGCGCTCTTGGACCATTCACTAATTTTGGATTTCAACTCTTCGCTAGAGATTGATTCACTATTAGAAATCTTAAACTCATTCATTTCTTTTGAAATCAGGGCACCAAATGATCCATTGTGTATTTCAAAATAATTTATTTCGCTTAAAAAGAAGTTATTATTTTGCGCAAGTGTAGATATTGTTTTTGGTGAAATTTGATAAAAGTGCTCACTATAAAGTTGCGAAAAATCATTTTTTTCATAAGTGCTCAAAAGAGATGCATTTTCTATATAAATAAATTTTGGATTAAGAATATCAATAATATTATGTAGAAACTTTTTTATATCTTTGTTATGTGCTAAAGCATGCCTAACAATTACTAGATCGCTTTTAATTTTTGAAAATAAGTCTCTATTATTCTCTTCTAGGAAAGAATTTATATGATGAATTCTTCTATCATTTACATCAAGCTTAACTTTGTCGACAATTGTAATATCAATATCTTTATCCAATAAATCAATAACTTTCTTTGCAAAAATTCCATTATTACCAGCAACTTCAACAACTTTCTCAATATTGTTTTTATTAATAAAAGTTGCTAGATAGTTTGCAATTTCTTCATCCATTGATGTATTCGGAGTTCGATATACATAATTTGAGAAAAGATCATCTTCAGAAAAGGAGTGAACGTTCTCAAGTGTTTGACATGTCTCACAAAAAAAAATTCCTTGGCTAGATTTTTTTTCTTTTTTAAGTTCTTTATGATAATGATTTGGAATTATACCGCTTGCAATCTCCCAGACATTGGAAGCAGGACTACAACAAACAGAACATTTCATTTTTGGGAATTAATTTCAATGTATTTTAACCTTTCTTTTACAAAAATACTGCAAGCAAGAAGGATATACATTGGAGCCTTTGGAAATGCTTCAATAAAAAAAGACTGGATTATGAAAAATATTGCAAATGAGCCAGCAGCCTTTAAAAACATTAAGTTGCTTGTATCATAAGTCCTTGCAAATAAAGGATAAAGTAATTTTCTTATAAAAATAAACAATATTAACATTCCGAGAAGGCCTAATTCATATAGTGTTGATGCATATGTATTATGCGCAACTTTATTATAAATATTATTTCTAAGAAAAGATGTTGGCCCCTTACCAACTATTGGACTCTCTTGAAAACCTTGCAGTGACTGAAGTAAATTAGCAAGTCTTTGCTTATCTGCTCTATTAGAAGGTTCAAGATTTCTTATGGTATCAAGTCTAGAATCAGAATATCCGCCAAGATTAATATTAAATAAACCAAAAATTAGCAGAGCAATCACTCCACAAGATAAAATCCCTCTCTTAAAAAATGAAAAGGCTGACATTGATGTAGATAAATAAAAAAATAAAGCGAAAAAAATAATTGAAATAATTGATTGTCTGCTTTGAACAAGAAAAGAGCACAAAGATATTAATATCAAAGGAGAAAAAAAGTTTTGGATTGAGGAAAATCTAATCTTTTGTGAGTGAAATAAATAAATTGTCCTAAGCGCGAACAGGCATGATATATACGCAATAGTTTCATTTCTATTGAAAAACTCAAAATTAAGAAAAGGACTTCCGTCAGACAGAAAAATTAAAGCCAACGTAAAAAGAAAGATATTAAAGTCAATCATTAAAATATATCTTGAATCAAATTTAGTTGAAATGATTTGCGAAGCAATTATTGATGCAACTATTATTTTTGCTGGAATAGTTATTAAGGTATTTAGTCCAAAGTATGTTGAATTAGAAATAATGCTAATGAGAATAATTACAAAAAACCCTACAGCCAGATAGAAAGCACCTTTATCAATATAGAGTTTCTTTGATAAAAAAATATTTAATATTAAAAAGAAAACTATAAATAGGTCGCCTAATCCTATTACCATAAAGCCTAAATTTAAATTTATTAATCTTTCAATGATTGTTAAATTCAAAAAAATTAATGCGGCTAACATGCAAGTTTTCTGATTGTTTCTCTAAAAAAAACTATTGAGCTTGCCTCTTTAATTATTTCAAAATCTTTTACAGGAAATGAATGGCTATTTTCATTTATAATTTTTAGAAATGCTGAGCAAGAAATTTCATTTAATGAGTAACCAAAACTGATATCTTTTCCGTTTACAGAAAATCTTTGATCGAGGTTATGAAGAACTGGAAGACCTGAAAAACAGAATTCTATAATTTTATTTGTAAAATGATTTTGAAATACTTCTGGATTCCTATAAAAAACAAAATAACCATTTGCATCTTTACAAAAATCTTTTAGATCCCTAAAAGACATCTTAGCTTTAAAGATTATATTTTTTGACTCTTTAAATTTATTCTTTACCTCTCCAAGCATCTCCCCATCTCCTATAATATAAATTTTTAAGTTTGGATATTTTGTTTCAGCTTCATTAGATAAGTTTACGAGCTCATCAAAACTAAACTGATTATTAATGGATCCATAAAAAACTAACTTTAAAGAAGGTGCTTTACTGTCATTCATTGGATTATGGATAAAGCTAATGTTGTTAAGAACTGTAATTTTTTTTGTTTTTTTACTATATCTTTCTACAAAATTCATCATGCTATCCGACATACAAATTTGAGAGGATGAAAAATTAAAAATGAAAAAATTGAGGAAATCGCAATATATTTTGAAAATTGGCGCTAATAAAGATTTTTCTTTTTCTATGAATGCGTCTGGCCATTTATCCCTAACATCGATAATGCATTTTTTTGAAAAAAGTTTCGAAAATAGAGAGCTTATAAACGCACTTTCAGGAGTTGGATAAGCACATATTACTAGATCAAATTTGTTAAGATTTTTTACTAAGAAAAAAACAAGATTAATTGAAAATAAAAGATTGGATAAGACTCTAGAGAATGAGATATTTTTTTTATATGCAAAGCTTTTCAAAAGAAGAATTTCTACATTTTTGATATTTAATTTTGGTTGACTTCTTTTAGACTTTGCATAGTGGTCAAAGTCACTGGAAACCCAAGTTACATTATTTTCGTTTGCTAGCGTCTTAATCTGAATTTCTTCTCTCCACTCTCTTCCATTTGAAGAATCAGAGCTAAAACAAGATTGTTGTCTAATGTAAACTATATTCATCTCAAACTGTAACCAGTTCTTATTATTCTGAATGCTTTTTTAAATCTTTTAAAGAAATTCTTAATTCTGGCATTTTTATGGACACCAACGACCAAAAAATCATCTGAAGAATTAAAAAAAGAATCTATTACAAAGATTTCATTGTTTGTATTTTTAAAACTGTGATGAACTAAAAGCTGATCCCTCATAACTTCATCACAAAAAAGATTCCACCAAACCTCTGACTGAGTATCTTTTTTTAAGATCTTATGATTTCTATAGATGAATCCACATTCAACGGAGGCTTTGGAAAGATCAGGCTTCATTTCTAAGAATCTTTTAAACTCATTTCTATTAATTTTTCCATTATCTAAGCATCTGTATAGTTCGTCAGCAATATTTCCACCATCTCTATGCCTAAGAACAGCAAAACTTTCATTCGAATTCAATAATTCTTTTGCCAATGATAAAAAATTCTTTCCTAACGAAACATGTCCATCAATATAAAAAGAATTATCAGAATCAAAAAAATCCCAAGGACTAAACTTTGCCTTCCTATTTGAAAGAATATTATTTTTTAAATCAAAATACTTTACTTCCCAACCTTTTATCTCTACTTCTGATGATGTGATTAATATAAATCTAAAATGCTCTTGCAATTCCTTAGATGGTTCTTTTGGTAATAGATCATAATTTCCAAATAATGCTTTGTAGATAACAGGTTTAGTCATACTTTTGTCTTATCAATTAAATATTTATAGCTAATTTCTTTGGCGCCATTTGAACTTATTTCGAAAATTCTGTCGCAATCCTTTAAAGTAGTTATTCTATGAGCAATCATTAAGATTGTTTTCGTTCCTTCTAGATTATGAAAAGTATTCATTATCTTATTTTCGGTCATTTGATCTAGTGCGCTTGTAGCCTCATCTAACACCATTAAGGAAACATCCTTATATAGTGCTCTCGCAATTCCTAGTCTTTGCTTTTGTCCACCTGAAAGCATTACTCCTCTCTCACCAATTTTAGTTTCATACTTATTTGGCATTTTTTTAACGAATCCATGTATTTCTGCTTTTCTAGAAGCATCTAAAACTCTATCAAAATCAATCTCATTTTTGGGTATTCCAAAAGCTATGTTCTCAAGAATTGATTGATCAGAGAGATAGATGGACTGAGGAACATGAGCAATATTATTTTGCCACTTTCTTAGGTTAGTTTGATTGAGAATCTTTCCATCAATTGATATGTGTCCTGATAAAGGAGATAAAAGCCCCATAATTAAATCAATAAGAGTTGATTTACCACTTCCTGTTTCGCCAATAAAGCCTATTCTTTCTCCATATTTAATGGAAAGAGATAAGTTATTAATCACCTCTGGTCCATCATCTAAATATTTGAATGAGATTGATTCCAAAGAGATATTTGATTTCAATGGAAGTATTTCATTTGTCTTGCTCTCAGAAGGAGGGTCTTGTTGCTCTAAAAAATACAACACATCGTTAATTGCAGCTTCAGATCCTCTAAGCTTAATAATGGCATTATAACCATTTTGAATTAGGGGTAGTAATCTCTGGCTACCAATTGCAACCACTCCAAGCATTGGTAAGGTATTTGAAACTCCTCCATCGCTTATCAGGAAGAATGCTAAGCAAGCAATCCCAACCATGGCTATACCTTCCATAATAAATCTTGGGCTCTCTCTAATTACTTGATTTTTGATCTGGGCTTTTCTTAGATTTAACTCAGATTCTTCATATATGCTTCTATAAAGATTATGATTACCATCAAGAATAATATCTCTTATTGCCCCAAGACCCTCTTGCAAAGTTTTAACAATTTGAGTTGCTTCATTTGCAATTGATTCACCGCCTCTTAAAACTTCTCTTCTTGAAAGAAATGTGAGCAAAGAATACAAAGATCCAAAAAAGATTATTACTGAGATTGCTATATATGGATTCATATATATTAAAAAACTTAAAATGGTAATGGCAAGAATCAAGGACGTAATTATTGCTAATAAAGCAGAAATTACATTCACAATTATCATCTGCACTTT
>CEWH01012476.1_pt1 | contig 16406 bp, 12 predicted proteins | sample 531231 | NCBI WGS metagenome assembly CEWH01 (sample SAMEA2622316, study PRJEB7988) | marine metagenome | biome: marine biome (ENVO:00000447); feature: surface water layer (ENVO:00002042); material: "saline water (ENVO:00002010), including plankton (ENVO:xxxxxxxx)" | depth 5 m | reverse complement strand
CTATTGCAACCTCATTGCAATAAAACCTCTCCAGTGCTAAAAAACCTACCAAATCACACGACAAAGGAGTGAAAATGAATAAATGGATTATTTTGTTAAATGTCATTGTTGCCATGACTTCTCCGGCTTTTGCCTCTGAAGTTGACGGAAAAGATATTAACCCGGCAGTGCTGCAAGCTTTATCTGACGCTTCCGTTGAAGTTGACGCAAATTCAATTTTTGCCTGGGAAGGAACTCTTGAAGAGGATGAGGTCCTCGTTAAAATTATCACAACTGAGGGTGCTCAAGTAAAATACGGATGCCACCACCACGACAAAGAAATGACATGTCATGAAGAGCTCTTTAGGCAAACGGATGACCATCACCACAAAGACCCTGAGGTTACATTAAGTTTTATGAAAGAGGGCTACAATACGGCCGTATCTAAGTTTAGTAGAACACTGCAAAGAAGATCTAAAGATTTCTCCGTCGTCTCCAATGTAAAGGTTTGGACACATGAGGATGATCATGATGGAGGTCACGACCACGGAGTTGATGTTTGGACAAAGTTTAACTACAGCATCGGTACACCTGCGACGATTTACTCTGTATGCCATGTTCATGGAGAAGATAAGTCTTTTAGTTGTCACTATAGAAAAGAAGGTGAAGGTGAACCTTCCCTATCTTTTAAATAAATGAAGAATTTAATTTTTATTGCCCTTAGTATTTCTCTTCTATGTTCCTGTACGGAACTGACAGGAGAGAGTACTGGCGCCAACGTCATTGAAAACCAACCAGAAGTAATTGGCGGAGTAGATGCAGTTCGCGCGGACGGTCGTAAATATATCTTAAGTGGCACCGCGAATAACGGCGGAAACTCAGGCCATGGCTTTAGACTCAGATTTAGCCTACCAGAAGGTGAGGTTTTAAAATTTCATTTTTTTACCTCAAGAAATTTTTCAGGTGGATTAGTTTATACAATCTCTCGAGTAGATGGTGTAGTTAATTTAAATATGAGAATCAATGGACTCTCTCACTCAATTGAGCTTACGGCCTTTAACAACTCTGAGGTTATTGATTTGGATCTTGATATTCACAATGATCACTCTGATATTCACCAATTAGTATGGGATCGAAATGGGCCTCACGAATTTTATGAGGAGTGTACATTTGAGGAGGAGTGCCTCTATAACAGCGAGGACTTTGCCTTTGATATATGGCTTGGGGTTGGACGCGCGAGTGGAACTCTCTGGGGAATTGAGGGTGATAAATCTCTTATTTTAAAACCTGAAGGACCCCTCCCCCCATTAACTGATGTTTAAATTAATTTTAATAACACTTTTTTTGACTCAACCGCTTTTTGCCCAAGGCCTAATGGGTACTGGCCTTGAGATCGCTGTTACTGGTGATATGGTTTATAACCAAGGGTTCAATGACTCATCATTAGCTGATGATAAGGTAACGATGAGAGGCGCCGAGTTCATGATGTATGCGCCAATTGATTATCAATTTGATGGTTTTTTAAGCGCTGTTGCTCATGATGAAAATGGCCTAACCAACTTTGAGCTGCACGAACTTTACATCGCTTCCTCTAGATTAGTCCCAAGGTCATATTTTAGGTTTGGACAATTCTTTTTATCCATTGGACGACTCAACCGTTTTCATCAACATGATTGGCCATTTACACGAGCACCTAAAGTTCACCGCACTTTTTTTGACGATGAAGGCGTTTTTGATACTGGTTTTGAGTATAATTACCTTCTTCCTACAGACCGCACTTACAATTTAAATGTAGGCATAACCAGCGGAAACACTTATGGCCATTCTCACACGGCAGGAAGTAAGCCAAAGTTTCCAACACATTATGCCAGGTTTTCAAGCTTCTTTCCCTTTAGTTCAACAAATGGACTTGAGGCAGGACTAAACTATCTTGGCAGGACAGACGCACAAAGTAATCAAATGCAAATTATCGGCATAGATCTTACGGCAAAGTGGAGACAAGCAAGAATAATTAAAAACCTTATTCAATCGGAGTTTTGGTACAGAAGTGAAACTGATGCTAACGAAAATAAAAAAGAGCAAACTGGTATTTACTTTTTTAACGAATATTCCACAGGGCAACAAACAACGGCCGGATACCGGTTAGATGTTTATAAGGACTTAACAAAATTAAACTCAATTACTCAGAAAAAAATAAATAACATAAGCTATGGTGCGACAATTCAAGGCACTTATATATCAAGTGAATTTGCAAAAGTTCGTGCAACTTTATCTCACGAGTTTGATCGAGAAGAAGGAAGAACACTTAAAAAAGACACTAGGTTTGCCTTACAAATATTTTTTATTATAGGGAGTCATCCAGCACATGATTTTTAAAACAATTATACTCATTCTTATTTCTTCAATTTCTCACGCTAAAGTAAATGTCATTACAACAACCACAGATCTCCAGTGGCTTACCAAACAAATTGGTGGAGACAAAGTAAAAGTTGAATCACTTCTCAATGGAACAGAGGATCCTCATTACCTAGATGCTATGCCACACTTTATTTCCAAAGTAGCAAACGCTGATATGTTTTGCCTTATTGGCCTAGACTTGGAAGTCGGTTGGGCACCCAAAATTTTATCAAGGTCAGGAAATAAAAAGGTCCAACCTGGTGGTAAAGGGTATTGTGAAACAGGAAAAACGATAAAAGCGCTAAATATACCAACGGGAAGAATTGATCGATCACAAGGAGATATCCACCCTCAAGGTAACCCCCATTATCACCTAGGACCTAAGGCTCTTTATCAAGGGGGAGAGACTATCTTAAATACTTTAATCAATATTGATACAAAAAACGCCTCATATTATCTAAAAAACTATGAACAGCTAAAAATAAAGCTCGATCAAATTAAATCAAATGTTTCAAAAATCCTTTTGCCTGCAAAAGGTTTAAACTTGATCGAATATCACCGAGAGTTTACTTATTTCTTTAATGAGTTTGGGCTGAATAACACTGGTGCAATTGAAGCAGTGCCAGGGGTTCCTCCCTCAGCAGGAAGACTTGCACGAGTTTCCATTAAAGCAAAGAACTCTAAAGTTGCACTTGCCTTGGCGACAACAACCTCACCATTAAAAATAACAAATAAATTTATGGAAATGAGTCAGGTACCAGTTTCAAGACTTCCCCTTAGTATTGCAGCAAACGGTTATCCCTCTACATACGAGGAGCTTTTAACACATATTGCTAAATCTATTGTGAAAGACGCTAAGAAATATGAGTAATGATTTAGTCCTAGAGTGCCAAAATTTAAGCATTGGCTACACGAGTATCTTAAAAAAAGATTTAAGCTTTAATCTAGCTTCAAAAAAAATTCTTTTGATTAATGGTAAAAATGGATCGGGTAAATCAACTCTAATAAAAACCTTACTAAAAAGAATCTCCCCCATCAGCGGTCATTATGAGTGGAGTGTTTCCGAAAGCTCTATTTCATACCTTCCTCAAATTACAAACCCAAATTCAAGTTTCTCTTATACAGTTAATGAGATACTCGATTTATATTCGACGTCAAAGGAGATACGACAAAGCCTCCCCATCAACCTTAGACAAAAAAAGTGGATTAACTGCAGTGGCGGAGAAAAGCAAAAAACAATGCTTATTACTCGCCTTAACTCTGAAACGAAGGTCCTTATTCTTGATGAACCTTTTAACCATCTGGATGACAAATCAATTGTAGAGTTTATCTCCCTATTAACAAGCTTAGTAAAAGAAAAATACCTTTCAATTATTCTTGTAAGTCATATGAAAGTAGATATTCCAAAAGAGATTCTTAACGTTTTGGAGCTTGATTAATGGAGCTTTTTTTATTTTATAAATTATCTTTTATTGTCGCCACTCTATCCGCAGGATCGCTTTCATTAATTGGAAAACATTTCCTTTCAAGAGGAAACATTTTGGAGATATTTTTACTGTCTCAGCTGGCAATCCTTGGAAACCTTCTATCAAGATTGTTTTTTCACCACGGAGAGACAAGCCTAATAAATATTGGAAGCAGCTACCTTCTTTTTGGTACCGGAAAGTTCCTTTTACACCGCCTCAAGATTTCCAACTTTGAGAAAGGCACATTTATGGTTGGTGGGTATCTTTTTTTGGTCTCTCTACAATATTTGATTATTGGGTATTTCCCAAAACTTGACTCTCACATGAGTATTGGTTTTTTTGGGAACATGGTCACTGCGTCTAGAATTGAGAACATCTTATCTATTGTTATTTTTGTTTTATTCATACTCTTTTATATCTTAGGAAAAACGAAGATAAACAAAAGAACGATCGAGATAAACATTTTAGGTGAAAAAGATAATTCAAAATTTGATCTTTTAATTTTTACTCTTCCTCTAATTTCTTCTTTGTACGGCCTTGGTTTTCTTTACACGATGAGCTTTCTTTTGCTCCCATCGTTAATGATTGGAAAACTTTTTCACTCTGAAAAAGTTGCCTCATTTTACATTGTCTTAATCTCTGTCATCTCATCGATTTTGGGGCTCGCCTTATCTATCTCCTTTGAGCGTTTGAGTACAAGCTCGCTTCAGATTTCCTTACTGACTTTAATTTTATTTATCTGTAATCAGATAAAAAAACTAAATTTAAGAAATTAGTTTCTTAAAAAATATCGCCCATTTTCAACATAATCAGAAAATAAAGAAGATGTGTAGGATCGTAGATAAATTTCCTTTTTCAAATCGCTTGCTGATATACCCAGATTATCCTGGAGAATACTTGCCGCAAAACCTGAGATTTGTGGTGCGGCCATACTTGTTCCCGATTGAACTCCCCACTTTCCATCTGGCATTGTGGAGTTGATCTCATGCCCATCAGCGAGGATATCAACAACGTATTTTCCATAGTTCGATGTTTCTGCCATTACAAGTTCGTCACCAGTGTAGGAGCCTACGGTAATTGTGTTTGGAAGGTTGATTTGTGAAACGAGGGACTTAAAGCCTAGAAGTCTACCTGATAAAAGCTCCTTTTTGTATTCTTCCCATGTTGATGGAAGATTAGAATTTGGTGCGTCGGCTCCTGCAAGAACTCTTCCATCATTGCCTGCCGCAATGACAAAAAGTGTATTGGGAAACCTATTGAATAGCTCTACCCAATGGCCATTTTGCACATCCATATGATCGTTAAAAATTTTAAGGATATTGTTGTGAGCACTTAAAATAAAATCCCTTGAATCTTCAGGCTTAGTTTCCATACTCTTTAAAATATGAGTCATCGCGAACTTATACTGTTCAGCAATTGAGATATTTACCACTCGAGGGTTTGTTTTTTGAAGATAGCTCTCAAGTAGAGGAAAGGAGTCCCCAGTTACCTTTGACCCTACTTTGATGAAGTAGGCATTACTGATTTTTCCAAGGTTTGGTTTAGAATTATCCAGGTAGCTTGCAATAATACCAGCAACATGAGTTGCATGATTGTACTCTCCAAAAAACATCAAAAGCTTTCTTTTTGTTTCATCAAGAGGCTTGTTCATATGAACGTCAAAAACACCATGCTTTGATTCAAATTTCTTTAAGTACTCGTGGGTAAAATCAATGGCACTATCAATCACAGTAATTTCAAAGTCTTTTGCAAAACTATTTACAAAAGAAAAAGAAAGTAAAATTATTAAACAAATTTTCTTTTTCACAAACATCCTCCTGAGATCATTCGTACATACATCAACTCAGAAGAAACTTCTAAAACCTCCAAATAACAGGGCAAATACCTGAATTTTTTTCATATTCCCGTACTTTGAAGACAAATATTTTGAGAGAATAATCCCGAAAAATTCTACACGTTTTGCAATTTTTATCGCTAAGCCAGAGGCATCAGATTGAAACAGAAAAACTACTACCTAATTTTCATTTTATTGATAATTACAAGCTCATTGATCTTTTTAAATTTCAAAAAAACTCCTCGCTCCTCAAGCCACAAGAGAAAAAATCCTAAAGTACAAAAAATTTACAACTCACCCTTTGCCGGAAAAAGTTGTAATCCAAATGAGCAGTCATTTTTCTTTCATGAAAAATCTCAGACATATAATATTTGTAAATCAGACTACCGCACTGATTTTTTTGAGGGGGATGGTAAATACCCTGCAATGCGACCTACGAATATGAGTAGTTCCCACCATTGGGTTTCTGTCCCAAATTTTGTTAAGAATATAAGAACAAAAGATATTGATTGGAGAAGAGACCCCAAAAAAGACAAATGTTTACTAAGGTCTTATGAATTAAAAGATGAACATTTTAACGATAGAGACTACCAAAAAGCTTTCTTTGACAGATCTAGTTTTCACAAGGACTTGTGGAAGCCAGATCACCTGGGTCACAATAGAAACTCCTTGGCATACCATGAAGATAAAGGTAAGGAGCGCTCTCGCTTTCCTCCCCTCATCGGGGAATTAAAAGCAAAAGTTATTTTTTACTTTGATAAAAACTTCAAAGAAGATGTTGAAGAATACCTCGGAAAAAAACTTGATGAGTTTTATAAAGATAGCTTTGTCGCTGAAGAGAAAAAGATAAAAATTGAGGATATCTCAGAAGAAATAATTGCTAGTCTAAAGAGATTCCTCTCAGGGGAAATAAACAAACAAACTTTCATTGAGTCAATGCCCAAGGGAGTTAGGTTTAAAAACCACGTAGATTTTTGGGAACTAATCGAATTTTATGAGAATTACTTTAAAACTCAATCCTTCGGAAGATTAAATTACCAAGTAGACAGAAGCCCAATCCTTGTAGAAATTGACCGAAAAGGGGAAACAGAAAAACATAAAATCACAAAAATGATAATGGCAAAGTTATCAAGTAATGAATTAAATAATTTTGAGGCACAATATGATTTTGCAATTCTCGTTGGGGTTGGAACAACGAAAAGCGAACAAAGAAAACCGACCGGTTTCTCTTTTATAAATGACTATGGGGACAAAGACCCCGTTGAACACCTTGGAACAAACATTACACACTTTACAATGGTTAACTGGCGATTTAACTCGAAAGTCGACAGACAGTATTACGTGCTACCGCATGAGAGTATGCACATGCATGGATTACCCGACCTTTATTACAAAGGGTCTTACAATGATCTCCCCACCTGGAGGATGGCAAGAGGCTATGACCTTATGTATGACAGCGTCGGTTCTGGTTTAAATGGATACACTAAATGGGTATACGGCTGGATTCCCGACTCCCAGGTTGAATGTATTGAATACATGGATTTACCCTTTTGGGACGAAGAAGATAAGTCATCTGAAAGTAGCTCAATCTTCACAATTTCTCACTTAAACTCATTAGAATACTTATTTAACAATAACTCATTAAAGAAACTTATCGTTATTAAGGGAAGGTCAGACAGACATGCCATCATCCTAGAAAGAAGGGGGAGTAGCTGGGGTGATTATGACATTGATTTAACCCGCCCCGGGGAAAACGTCTTTGAAAATGAAGGAGTCCTTATTTATAGCGTCGATAGCATCAGCGTAACAGCTCACCATGTGAACAGACCGGACTACCTAATGAGCGAACCCTTAGAGAAACGTGTGAATCGAACTACTGTACCACTAATGCTAGCAAGATCTGACTGGTCTACCGTGGATAAAAAATTATATTTATATGATCTTAAAGAAGCATTAAATTATATAAAAAGAAACTACCCTCAATACAATCAGGCTTTTGAATATTGCAAGACTTTAGTAGATGCGACACACAACCTAAACGAAAACTTACTAAGACAAAATCCAACGTCAGAGAGCAGAATGTTTTCACTTCTGCAAAGAGAGGATCCACTAAATAAGAAAAGAATAAATTCACCAAGACAAGTTACAGATTGTATTAACAATAGAACTTCTAATATATTTCACAGATTGATCAATATGAAAGATGAATTATATGATCAAGTTTGGAACGAGGCATATTTATTAAGGGGTGAAGCTTTAGAGAATTACCCCATCAGGGCAGAAAACTTAACTAATTTGAATCATTCTGGAAAAACTAGACTAAAGATATGGCGGACAAGAGTTAATCAGACCTCAAGAGACAGTAGCATTAAATTTTTAGACTTCTAATAGAATGTTTATGATTCTACAAAATACATTTTTTTATTTCAAAAAATTACAAATCATTTTCATATATACTAACGATGTATTGAGATAAGACCAAACCCAGTAATGGAGCACTCCACCTGCCTTTTGCTTTTTTTGTGAAGGTACTTTGAGCAATTAAAAGCATCTGAGAATTGTCGAGTCATTCTGATCACTCGGTTGATCCTTGCCTGCCCAGAGTGATGAATTGAATCATCTTCACTTCCACAAAGAATAACTGAATTACCTTTTATAAATTCTAATTTTCTTGTAATTGATGAGTCTTTCATATCGTCTAATTGTTTTCCAATGACACGTTTTGCCCAAAAGTCAGCATGAGCCTCATCCTCATACGAGGATGCAGAACTTTTTAGTTCATCTCTGGAAAAAAACTTACCCATACACTCGTTAAACCTTTTAAAAACTTTTGTATTTTTTAAATGTTTATTAACTTGATGTCCTAGCTCGTGAGCGATCATCAGACTCATTGAATTATAAATATCTAATAGAGTACTTCCCTCCTCCAAGCCTCCTAAATAATCACCTGGACAAAACATCGTTATATCAAACTCTCTATTTTTAATTTTCTCAGAAAAATACATCGCATTTGGATCTGACTTAATCCCTCTGTAACAAAATGATTCATAACGCATTTGAATATTTTCTCGATCTAGATCACTAAGAAATGGAAAATTAAGTTGAACAGATTTATCGGAGCTAGAGAAGACACCTTTTGTAATAGCTAAACTGTGCAAAATATCTTTTAATTTCTTGGATGAAACCCTTCCCTTTAGTTCTTTTTCAACAACTTGCATAAGTTCCGATTTTATTCGATTAAAAACATGATGAGCAACATCTATCTTTGGATCAAGCTCTTGATTTAAATTGTAGTAAAATTCATCAACAAACTGCTCTTCTAAATCATCTTGAAACCATTGAGGTATGCTTGGATCATACTCTATTTGGCCAAGTTGACATTCTATTAAATTGTCATCGATGCAAGCATAAGTATGAAACCTAAATACATCATCATAATTCTTTTCATCTAATTTTGTGACCCCTAGTCTATTAAGGATAAATTTATTTCTTTCATACACAATATGGCCCGATCGATCAGCAGCTCTTTTAAAATATTTATTGGCCCTTGCATGGAAGGTTTCTACAGCTTTACCCTTCTCGCAGATTAGAGAATAAGGGTCTTTGCATATTAAAGATGCCACAGTTTCTTGAGTATCATCATAACTGTTTTCTTTTGGGCCACACACTCCAAAACTATCCGCCAATGAGTTAAAGGAAAAAATAATAATTAGCAGTTTAATGAGTTTCATTTTTAATCCCGGGAATTTTTTAGATGAATACTGCAAAATATCGGCCATGAAAAATCAGTAATTCCGGTACTTTAAATACTAAAGAGTGACGATTATTTATCTACAAAATAATTAAAAGACTAAGGTAGAAGCCACTTAAAGTCGGAGCAATCAGAGGCATTAGGGTCAAATGGGCCTACATATTCACCTATGATTCCAGGAAGAGAGATCGCCTCATCATTTACATTTTTAATACGACGGTCAATGTTATGCACATAGGTATTACCGCTGTACTGAACCTGGTCTTCATAGTTCCAAATTAAATTGTCCAAGTCTGAAACATCTAATCCCGATAACGTGTCAGAGAATTTTTTGTTGCAAAAATTAGTTCTAATTAAGTGATGATTATCTGAATTACTACCAATAAAGCCACCATAAAAATTTAAGCCAACTTGTCCAGGGCCACTTGTTTCGACCATATTTGTTCCATCAAAAGAAAACATTTCGTGATCATCAAGGTATAATCTACCATTTTGCCAGGAAGGACGATCATCAAATTCTCCACCAAGCCAATTATGGGAAAATAAGATTTGAAGGTTTTTTTCTCCTTCTGTTATGCCGCTGGGATAGGCGCCCACACGTATTTTCCCCATGGAATACCTACAATTAAAAATATTATTTATAAAATAAAAATTAGCACCAGCCTCCTCAATATTTCCTCCAGTAGGCATGACAAGGCATCTAGAACCATTAAAGGAATTATTATAAATATTAATTGGAACAGTTGAACCAGTATGAAAATAGATTTCAGTATTTGAATTATGAAACGGGACACCACTCTCACCAAGTGAAAACTTGTCACTATTAATTGTTATATTTTTAAATATAAAAACAGGCCCTACTGAAAGTTCATCTTTTAGTTTCAGTCTAATAGACTGAGCTGCATTTCGAATATGATTATGGTGCCATTTGCAATTTTGACATAAGCCACCGGGCTCTAGAGCATCATCAATGACATTAATAATTAAATTATGATGAACACCTAAATTATTATCAATATAATTTGTGTCCGTATTGTATGTTTGTATACCGTTCGCTACACCGTAAATAAAATTATTATTTATCGTTATATTTTCTCCTGCATTTAAAAGATACACTCCATGTGCATCAGACAGGATCTCTTTAATTAATAGAAAGTTTCTGAAATGCCCCTCTGATTGAGGGTCAGTTGTTAAAGAAAAGTTATTTGTTATTTGATTTCCTGATATCAAAAGGTTTGAAGGTGAGTGATAGGTGCCATTTCGAAAAGACCCATTAACATAAATGTTTCTATAACCACCTTTAAATATATTTCCCAGGATTTTTATATTATGTGAATTTCTATATATATAGGTATTGTATCGGCCATTTTTTATAGAGAGGTTTTGAATAACTAAATTACTAGAGTCCCTAATAAAAACACTATAACCAAGCGATGCGCTTATAAAATTCGTTGGGTTTTCTTCCCCATCAAGCGCCCTGAAGTAAATTGTCGATGCCCCATCACCCGATGGATCTTCATCTGCATATAAGTCCTTATGTATGTAGTAAATAGCCTCGATCCCCTCAAAACTTAAATCGACATAATCCATCACAGAGCTACCAATGTAGCGAAGCCCTTCCGCATCACTCATCATAATACTGAGCATATGATTTTTAAATTTATCACGACCTAAAGAAGTTAGCCCTGAGATGGCAGCATTACTTTTCATATCGTCAGTTACTTTATAGTCAGGAAGGCCATCTTCATCGCCATCGTTTGGCAAAACTCCTGACAACAAATCAGTTATTTCAAGTACCTCTCTAAAGCTATATTGACCCACAACATTTACTGGAGTGATAATTTTATCTTTATAGTGCAGATGATAGTTTTGAGCGAGTTCATTTGAAATTTCTTTTTTATAAATGTCACATTCCAAACCTTCGGGACAATCTTCAGGCGCTAGCTTTTCCCAACTATCTAAGGGCGCCTTCGATAAAATTACTGTCTCCTCTCTACTTTCGCCAAAAATAGTAGTTTTGTTTTTTTCCCCATAAGCAAAGTCTAATACCTCCAGATACACACCGCTTGCAACTCTTATTAGTGAGCAATTCACTGAGGATATTACATCCATAGCTTTATTAATTGTTTTAAAGGATGTTGCTCGAGTCAGTCCATCATTTATATCACTTCCGCTTTTTTGATCCACATAAAAAGTTTCATCAAACTCAACACAGTCACCGGGTAAAACAGGTATCAAATAACGATCATCTACTTTAAAAGTATTTTTCCAGTAATCAAAGCCAAGATCAATATTACTGTCACCAGTGACTTTCTTTATCAATCTCTTCGGGCCTTCAAATTCGTCGTCATAATTCTCTGTAAGCTTCGTGTCCTCTTGTGATGTCTCAGTTTTTTCCCCTGAGGAGCCACTCCCTCCAAACTTACAAGAGTTAAATATTCCGAGATAAAATATAAGAATAATCAGTCTAATACTTATAGTTGGTGTCTCCTAAACGATTGACTCGAGTGCTTACGTCATTAGTTATTCTATATCTATTCGACTTAAACTCTCTTTTATTTATAACTGATAAATAATTAAAAACTCGAAAAAATAAAAAAAGAATTTCAAATAAAAATTGTTTACTGATTAAACAAAAAAAAGGAGGGGATATATCCCCTCCTTAAAAAGATCTATTTCTACTGAGCTATCCAGCCCAAGTTATTACATCCCGCTTGTCCATTGGTAAACGGACCTATGTGATCACCGAGCACCCCCGGTAAAGACGTAGCGTTTCCATTCTCATCTGTAATAGACCTAGAAATGACGTGGTGATAATCAACGCCACTGTACGTGGTAATGTCTACATAGTTCCAAGATAAGTTAGCAGGATTAGACACTTCTAACCCCTGTCCAGAAAGTGTGCTCGTTTGGTTTTGGCAAAAGTCTTTTCTATTAAGAAAATTTGTATGCGCCCTTGAGTTCATATCTTCACCGAAATAACTAACTGGTCTTTCACCACTAGCAGACGTTTCATGGTTACCTGTTCCATCAAATGTCATCATATCGAAATGATCAAGATGAAGTTTTCCATTTATCCAAAACGGTCGACTGTCGTAAGTACCACCATACCAATTATGAGACTGTAAAATCTGATCGTTTTTTTCAGTGGTGTTCCCTCTTCCTGATGGTAAGGCTCCTTCTCTAATTTTTCCAAATGAGTAACGGCAATCAAAAATATTATTTATCATGTAAAAGTTTTTACCCGCTTCAGCAAGATGACCACCAGTAGGAGGATTATAGCACCGAGACCCATGGAAAAGATTATTATAAACATATATAGGTATATTTGTTCCGGTATGAAAAAACAGCTCCGTGCCTGCGTTTAAGAACTCATTCCCCCCATAACCCTCATGCGAATACTTTGCGTTGTTGTAAGTAACATTGTTATAAATGTATACAGGCCCTACTGATCTACTATCGTTAAGTTTAAGCCTTATTGATTGCGCAGCATTTCTCACATGATTACTGTGCCACCGACAACCCTTACAATAGCCTCCAATCTCTAGTCCGTCGTCAAGTACATTTATCAATAAGTTATTTCTAACAACTAGATTTTCATCAGTATATGAGACAAGATCATTCCAGTTTTGAATACCGTTACCAACCTTGTAAATAAAGTTATTAGCTAATTCAATGTCGGCTCCATAATTCAACAGATAAATCCCATGAGCGTCAGTATGAATTTCTTTAATCAAGAAAAAGTTTCTGTAATGACCCGGTTGTTGAGGATCGAAAACCGCAGCATAATTGTTTGTTATTTGATTACCCTTAACCAGTATATTCGTAGGTCTTCCATTAGAGTTACCAAATGCATATACATTTCTGTACCCACCTTTAATGATATTTCCCAAGACTTTAATATTGTTGGAGTTTCTGTAAATTAATACATTGTATCTTCCATTTAATAATGTGAGGTTTTGTACGACGATGTTCTCAGCGTCTCTTATGTAAGCTGTGTATCCTAGTTGCATACTAATGTGATCACCAGGGTTAGGCTCACCATCTAGTGCTCTGATATATATAGTGGACTTACCAACACCATTAACACTATCCTCATTCGCTGTTTGCTCTTGGTGCACATAATAAATCGCTCTAAGACCACTAAATGATAGGTCGCCTTTATTAAGTACAGCACTATTGGCGTATTTCAACCCATTGGCATTATTCATCATTGTATGAAGAACATGGTCTTTGAAATTTTCTCTACCAGTAACTGAAAGAGCGTCTGTTGATCTTAGGTCATCTGCTATTTTTATATCTGGATATCCATCACTATCACCGTCTGCAGGAAGCGTATTTGAAACCAAATCGGAAGCTACGATTTTTTCCCTAAAGCTATATTGGGCAATTGTTTGGATAGGAACTAATATTTGGTCTTTATAGCTTATGTGAGTGTTCGCAGGGTAATGATTATCAAAATCTTTTTTATAAATGTCGCACTCTTTACCTTCCGGACACTCTTCAGGCGTTAGCCTAATAAACCCTTGGACAGGACTTTTAGAATTCACAATTGTAGTTGCTCTATCCTCTCCAAAAATAGTAGTCCTATTTTTATTACTATAATTAAAATCCATTATTTCAAAGTATTCCCCTGGATAAACACGAATCAATGTGCACAGGGTATTTGAAAGTGTTTCCATTGCCTTGGTAATTGTCTTAAATTTTGAGTTAACCGTGAGACCATCATTATTATCATCACTCCCATCAGGACCGACATAAAAAGTCTCATCAAAAGAGGAACATCCATCAGGCAGCTCAGGGGTAGCGAACTGTTGGTCTATGTTATAAATGCCATTCCAATACTGAAAACCTAAATCAACATTAGCATCATCGGTTACTGTTGGAGGCAATACATCAAGGGGTGGGCACTGAATTAAATCACACTCATATAGTTGAGATATAATACTTTCTAAGCTAAAAAACGCCATACCATCATAGACTAAGTTCATGAAAACCCTGGCTAAATCATTTGGAAATGCAGGATTTAGTCTTTTTGGGTGAAATATAGGATTTGAAGCAGTACCACCAGACAAATGCTTAATGTTAAATTGAGCGGTGCTAACACTATTTCTAATGACCCTAGATCTTTGGTTTAATTTCGTTCTACTGTGCTCTCTCAAGTAGTTAGATAGCGCTGCTCTACATCCAGCGTCAGAGTCTAAGTTGTTTTTACAGTCTCCAATTACCCGAGTACCACCTGCACCATCGGAAACACTTTCAGTGTTGTCAATGCCAACCATAGCGTCAAAATAATTTGCTCTTTCCTCTGACCATCCTGTGTCGTACGGCATGAGCATACGAAAAGAATTACCATTTTCTAACAAAGAGTGACCAAAGTTTTGGTTTTGAGATACATTTCTAAGTATTAATAGCCTAGAAATGATCTCGGGGACGCTCATCGAATTATAATTTAGAGCAGTGCCGTATAAATTCTCACAAGAAATAACCTTTGCATCACCTTTACACAGATTAGTAAGCCCTTGTTCAGTATTGATGATAGTGGAAGAACTACACCCTGGGAATGCTTCCTCTCTACTACCATAAATTATATTACTAGTGGCAGTTTGTAATTGTTGAGATCCAAACTGTTCTGGTTGAAATTCGTTATGAAGGTAGCAACGACCTGGAGACCCCCCCGTAGCTGCGTCAAGTTGACTCTCGTCAAATAATAATTGAATTCTATCTCTCGATCCAGCAGCGGTTGGTTCAATAACAAAATACAATGAGCTTATATTTCCTGTAGTAGGATCGTAGTCTGTGACGGCTTCACCTTTTACAATTAAGTCGTTTTGATCCATGTCCGAGGAATTATCAATCTTTGTATCCTCAAAATGAAATGAAAATTTCGAATGGTCTGCCGCTCCAAATGATGTGGATGTGGACGCTAGCATTGCAATAATTAAAAAAGAATAATTTAAAATTTTCATACTGATTACCTTATTACGTTTTTAGAAACGACATTTTCACCGCTTCTTATTGTGACTTCATAAGTTTTGACGTTTAAAACTGGTATTGATGTTAATTCTAATATTTCGTCTTTACTGAGAACTACCACTTGATCGCTTCCAGCTTTTATTTCTACAGAGGTAAAATCTTCAATACCTCCGAGAATTTCAGAGACCGCCAATTGTTTACGGACATTTAAGTCGATAGTACCAGAGTAAACACCATTTTTTATTTTACCTTTGCCTAAGGCACCGGATTGTTTATCATCCGAGGAAAATTTCAAGCAGGAAGTAAGTAGTATTATTAGTAAGGAAGTATGAAGAAGCATTCTCATACTATTGGTAAGTAATTTAAAATCAATTTTCCTTAACATTTTGACACTCCTCGCGAACGCGTAGTCATTAAATTATTCTTTTTAATAATGCAATGATAATTAAAGACATCATTAAGCGAATGAAATCATTGGATTTCCACTTTCAAACAATTGAAACCTTTGAGAACGCTCAACCGGTACATAAGATGAGAATATTGAACTTGTGGTCCATTAAAAAAACAATAAAAACATAGGCTTATTTACACTCAATAATAATACTAGATATTCAAAAATAATTATTATTTTGAATTCAAAAACAAAAAATATGGTATTCGACAAAATAAGAAGGCAACACAATATCATTTGCGAAAAAAATAAAATTAAACTCATCTTAAATTTTCGCTTTGACTGATAAAAAACCTATCTAATTAATACTGCGTATCTCTATGGTTATTCAAAAAAGGTTTATATGCTTAGACTGAAAAAGAATCTTTAAATAAGTTTAATTTAGAATTACTTATACTAGATAATATTTCCAATCAACAATCCGAAAAGGCTATCAACAGGAAATTACAATATGGACTTACACCAAAATAACAACTCTGACCCAAGGTTTGATGACCACTATTACAAAAACCAAAGACATTCTAGATTAAATTGGGAGTCAAAAGACGTGAA
>CEWH01020652.1_pt1 | contig 16649 bp, 12 predicted proteins | sample 531231 | NCBI WGS metagenome assembly CEWH01 (sample SAMEA2622316, study PRJEB7988) | marine metagenome | biome: marine biome (ENVO:00000447); feature: surface water layer (ENVO:00002042); material: "saline water (ENVO:00002010), including plankton (ENVO:xxxxxxxx)" | depth 5 m | reverse complement strand
TCGATTCGTCATGTCAACTCCTCCGGATTGCTCTCCATCCCTACTGTTCTAAAACAACAGTAGACTTTCTTTAGTGATTCTCTTACAGCACCTTACTCACCCACTCGCAAATGACCAGATTTGGATATCATCAGGCAGCTCTTGTCATTTTTTCGTCTTTTATTTTCTCCAGTTGCGACAACAAGACAGGATCTCGCCTCGATCGCCTCGAGGCCGAGATTCGCGAGGTGCGTTCTGATACAAGGGATGAAGTGGCCCAGTTGAAAACGCGAGTCATTGCCGCAGAAACTAAGATTGGTTTCTCGCAAGAAGACGGATCGTTTGCCGATCGTCTCGGCAGCCTCGAACAATCTGTCGATGGAATTCGAACGCTCGGATCGCGCGGCAATAAAATCGTCTACCTCCGAACTGGCATGGGTGGGCATACCCTTCTGCACACAGATCACGGAACATTTCTCATCAGGCTTGAGAGCGTCAATATCAATATCGAACGCGGAGGCTATGATGCCCGCCTTAGCGTCGGTAACCCCTACGGATTCGCCATCAATCAATTCACACTTCGAGGTAGTCACGGTGGCGGAACACCTGAACTAGGCGACGGGGAAGAATATAGTCTCGCCAACCCTGAGATTCGGGCATGGCAGGAATCGTTAGCGCCGTTCGAGGTGCGGGTCAGCAAAACTCTCGCCCCTCTTACGTGGACGGCCTTCGACATTGAGATGCAGGCAGACTCACGTGAACAACTCGAAGTGATCAGCTTTGTCATGCTTGTTGAGAATGCCGACATCACCACCGATGGGATAAGCGGAGTTCAACCCGAGAGTTCGATGGCGCACCTCAAAATGGGCTCACTGGGCGCCTCAATCATGAGAACTGAATACGGCGCCTTCCTCGTAAATTTTGTATCAACTGAAAAGTCAAAGGATGGGACTCAACTCAGGCTCGAGGTGGGCAATCCTTACGGTTTCATCATCGAAGAAGCCCGACTCTCCGGAAATTACGGTCCAGCAGTTCCCTCCCGAGAAGCCAGTGCTACCGAAGCAGAATATCAACAGCGTATGGCAGAGTGGACAACGCAATTACAGCCTTTTGAAGCTACTATTTCCGATAAACTATTCGGGCTTCGCAAAACCAAGACCACCATTGTAGTTCCCTCACCCAAAGGGGAAATTAAGTTCCTTCGATGCCGCCTCGAGATCGATTCCTTATCTCTCCCGAAGGCTGGTGAATAGATCACGAAGCGCCGGATGTCTTCAGGTTGTGAGCCCGAGGTTTCGTGTTGCCGTCTTTGCCGTATAGCCCCTTGAATCCGGTCAAAATGTCATTCATCACAAGATAGTTGACCGGAATCAGAATCAGGGTGATGAAAGTGGCAAAAAGGATCCCATATCCAAGGCTTATGGCCATCGGAATCAAAAACTGTGCCTGCGTTTCCTGCATTCGGATCAAAGGAAAAAGACCGGCAAAAGTTGTCGCTGAAGTCAGGATAATTGCTCGGAATCGCGCTGCTCCAGCCGTTCTTGCGGCGGTGTAAGGGCTATCTCCTGCCTTACGCCTCCGATTGATATAGTCCACTAGGACAAGGCTGTCATTTACAACGACCCCTGACAGAGCCAGCATTCCAAAGTAACTTAAAAAGCTGAGTGGAATTCCCCCTGGTTCTCCGCGGACCCACCCCTCAATCAAGTGCCCTAGAACTGCCCCTATCAATCCGTAGGGAATTACTGACATCACCATAAGAGGTTGAATGTAGGAGCGAAATGGTATGGCCAGCATCGCGTAAATCCCAAAGATAATCAGGCACATACCGACAGTGATACTATTGGAATTCTCTCGCTCCTCGCGCGCTTCCCCTTCGAAGCTAAAATTCATGCCCGGATACTTAGCGAGAACAGTAGGCATCCATGCCGCCACATCGGAACGAATCGCATCAAGGTCTGCTACCTCCTTGTCAGCATCGGCTGATATTTCTACCGCCCGGCTCCGGTCGATTCTCTCAATACGCGGCATGCTCTGCTCTATTTTTGCCTCTGCAACCGACGTAAACGGCACAGCGCGACCATCCACAGTGCGAATCATCATTCTTTTGAGTGCCGCGATCGATTGACGATCTTCAAGGGGGTAACGCAACATCACACGCACCTCATCTCGGTCGCGCTGGATCTTTTGGATCTCCTCACCGAAGAACGCTTGTCTTACCTGCCGGGCAAGATCTGACATCGTAACCCCGAACTGCTCCGCCTCGGGGCGAATCGCAAGCTGTATCTCGTCCCTACTCTCATCAAGATTATCAGATATATCAAACAAGCCTTCGTAGGTGCTCATTTTTTTTCGGACCTCCTTGGCTGCCGCCGTCAGGTGAACGCTGTTCTGACTGCGCAGCTGGACCTCGATTGGATCTCTTCCCCGTCCGATTTCTGCGCGGAAATAGAGTTGTTTTGCCCCGACGATTCCACCCCGATTTTGTATTTCCTCACGCCATTCGTTTGCCAATTCACGGGCACCAATATCGAAAAGCCGATCCTCCGGTGCTCTGATGTAGAAAACGACCTCCCCCAGGTGACTTCGCCCGGCTGAATTCCGCCCCTTGGAAGAAGAGACCCCCTGCCCACCAATGCTCGTAAAAACGTCCTCAATCACCGAAATTCCATCAGGCCCGACATACCTTTCCTTCATGTCGAGAACGATTTCTTCCATCATGAGGACATACTTTTCTGTAACCTCATAGGGCGTCCCCTCCTGCATCGTAAGGCGACAGGTTGCACGCTCACTTTCTACTCTGGGAAAACTTACCTCCTTTATCCTTCCCCCTTGAAAGGCACCTACAAGGATCACGAAGAACCCAACAAACAGAGACATGACGACGTAGCGATTGCGTAATGACCAATCTAGAGACGGCTGATAAACTTTTCTAACATACCACTCCAAACTGCCGGCAATCGTTGCCTGAAATGCGGAGAGGCCCCGATAAATCCTGCTAAAAAGTTGAGTTAGGCGATGCCCTAGAAAAAACAAACCAAGAGCCTGCAGCCATTTCCCCGGCTTGTGGGTCAGATGCGAAGGAAGAATGAGCTTAGATTCGATGAGAGAAAAACCTAGAACGGCGATAACGATAGTTGCAATCTGAGGCATCCAAGCCCCCTGAAAACCAGAAATGAAAAACAAGGGCACGAAAGCCAGCATGGTCGTCAACACACCAAACACCACGGGCAGCGTGACCTCGTGGGTTCCTTTTATCGCCGCTTCGACCGGGTCATCAATATCTTTTTGTCTAGTGTAAATATTCTCACCGGTGACTATCGCATCATCCACCACTACCCCAAGCACGAGAATAAAGCCAAAGAGGCTGACGATATTGATGGACACATCCATCCACGGCATGAGCGCGAAAGCCCCCGTGAAGCATACTGGAATTCCTATCACGACCCAAAAAGCCAAACTTGGGCGAAGAAAAAGGGTCAAAAGAACGAAGACGAATAACATCGACTTCCAGAACGATTCCAACAGAGTTTCGAGTCGACCTTTTACAATCCGCGAAGAGTCTGCCCAATAGTCAATTTTGGCACCCGCTGGCAAACGACTTCGATAGTCTTCCATGAAGTTTCTAACTTCGTCGGCGATACGAATTGCACTTTGGTTTCCCTCGCGAAATACAGCTACGAGAACGCTCCTTTCAGAGTTAAAACGGGCCACAAAGGGATTTTCGTCGAAACCGTCAACAACTCTTGCGACATCTCCAACCGTTATGCGAGTTCCGTCAGGCCGAGCTACGAGGGTTATTTCCTCGAATTGCTCCTTATTGTAGGCTCGCCCTTTCGTCCGCAAAACAACCTCTCCAGCCACCGTTTCAAGTGTTCCAGCTGGCAAATCGATAGACGACTGACGCAAGGCTCGTGACACTTCATTGAAGGTTAAGTTGTATTTGCGCAACGCATCTTCTTCGATTTCGATCGCGACTTCATAGGGTCGGACACCCTGAAGTTCCGCACTTGTAACTTCAGGCAGCCCGAGCAGTTCATCGCGAACTTGTCCTCCCAATGCGACCAAATCGTGCTCATTAAGATCCCCACTCACGACCACGCTGATGACCCATCGACTCGGCTCAAGATGCCTGATCGATACGCTCTCCGCCTCATCCGGAGGAAAATCAGTCAGCCCATCAACTCGTGCTTCTAGGTTATCCCTAACTTCGCGAAGGTCGTAATCGTCATCCACTTCAACAGCAACATATCCACCATTGGATCTGGCAGTCGAAATCAAATCTTCAATCCCCTCGACGTCGGCAATCGCCTCCTCAACTCGAATAACAACAGATTCCTCCACCTCCTCAGGCGTTGCTCCCCGGTATGGCACTGATATAAGGATTGTCCTCGATTCCTGTTCAGGAAATACCTCGATCGGAATACGTTTCGAAAAGAGAGCCCCAGCTCCTGCCATCACAATTGCTATCAAAAGCAAATTGGCGGCAACACCGTTTCTCGCGAAAAAGGATATCATCGAAACTAGTCGGTCAAAATCACCCAATTCAAAGTCTCTTAGCTGTTTCGGCCGGCTTGGCAGCGTTAGAGCTCTCTCCAACTGAATCGTTCGTGCCTTTCACGCCTTTCATGCGTTTCCCTTTACCACCCTTTCCTCCGAAGATCTCCCCCTGGGTTTCTACATCAGGCGTCACACCATCGATGGTCGGAAGCACTTTTGCTCCGTTAGCAGGGTAAGCTAAGGGTGTCAGACAAACTACCTCACCAGCTTTTAATCCGCCGCCTTCAGCTGGGATCACGATCCGTTTATCCTCGGAAAAAATTGGAGTTACTCTCTGACGTCGAATCGTGTTGTCGTCCTTAATAACAATCACCTCCCCGCCAATACGAACCGCTTGACGCGGCAGAATAAAAACGTTCTCAAGTTTATCTCCTTTCACGAGAGCATCGACAAACATCCCAATTTTTAGAGGAGGAGAATCATCGTCTTTCTCGTAGCGATAAGGATCGCTCACTTCGGCAACAACAAAGAGTTGCCGTGACATTTCATCAATTGAACTATCCACCCTGACTATCTTACCATCCCAGCGGCCCACATGATTGCCGATTATCCCTCTAAAACTCACTTCGGGGGCCTTTTGAATTTCTCGTCTTATTTCAGCTTGAGGCTCACCACGAAAGGTCTCAGGAAGATCAACAAAAGCCAATTCGGTATTCGTCAAGGGGAGCCTGACCTCCATCACATCAGTCGCGAAAGCCCGACCTAACTGAGTATTTTGAGACACATACTGACCGATATCGACGATTTGTTCGGCGATGCGGCCTGCAAAGGGCGCTTTAATTTTGGTCTTTTCCAGATCACGCTTTGCTTTTTCCAGTTCTGCTTCCGCTGCTCTGAGTCGAGCTTCGGCCTCTCGAAGTTGAGGAATTTTCTTCACAAGGTCACTGGGCTCAGTTGTTTTACCCACCCGTTGCCAATTCTCTACGGCCTGCTTGCTGGACACTTTGGCTTCCTCAAGAGTCCGAAACGCCTGTGCCACCGAGCTCTCAGCGATTATCATCGCCGTTTCATAGTTGATCGGATCGATCGCAAGAAGGACATCTCCCTTCTCAAAATACCCTCCCTCCCGAAAGTTTGGCGAGACAAACATGACGCGGCCGCTTACCTCGGGGATAATCACACTGGTTGTCCTTGGCCGGACGGTCCCCTGAGTTTCCACAAATACCTGGAAAGTCTCTGGTTTCAACCTAGTCGCCTCAACCTTCGTGATCTGCGGTTTCACCGCCATTTTCCGCGGCTCCGGCTTTGTAGAAATGAAGTATTTGGCCAGCCAAACAGACCCGACAATCACGAGAACAGGAGCCAGTATTCGAAAGGCGAGTTTCATTGGGAACGGAGTAGGGTCTGCAACCCCTAGATTAGCGTAAAGTTGCAGATTCGCAGCAAATACTAGCGATAATAGGTTAGCTAGGCAACATGCATAACAACCACTTTCGGTCCTAATACAGAATTACTTGTCGGTGAGGAGATGGTCGAAATCACCGCCCAGCGCGAGGTAGAGATCCACTCGATTTTTCAGCAGTAAAAGCTGCGCGGAGAGGAGAGAACTCTGGGAATTGAAGGCACGGCGCTGGCTATCAAGAAGAGTAATGATATCCACGATACCTTCCTCATACTGGCCCAAACTAAGCGCTTCAGCTCTTTGCGCTTCCTTTGCAGCGAGGGTCAATTCCTGAATCTGGCCGCGAATGTAGCCTTCCGAAGCTAAGGCAGTTTCGACTTCGCGAAACGCTACCAAGGCCGAATTGGCGTAATCGGAAACCAGTTCGTTTCTTTGGGCTTCACTTATTCTAATCTGGGCTTTTAGTTCACCACCTCGATAGAGAGGCCGGGCGAGATTCGAGCCGACGTTCCAGATCAAATTTTGGATATCAAGAATATCACCAAATTCATCAGTGGTCGACGTTCCCACTCCACCATTAATCCGGACCGTTGGGAGAAGGGCTTTCCGACTGGCGGCGAGGTCTTTCAGAGCAGCATCGACACGGGCCTCAGCTGCGAGCAAGTCAGGGCGTCGCAGTAGCAATTCACTGGGCAAACCTGCGGGAATTTCGCGCGAAATAGTAGGCATTATCCAGAGAGATTCGACCATCCCGGACGGATAGCGTCCCAATAGGGTTTCAAGGATCCGTTTCGCGGCATCGAGTTGCCGCTGATTTTCGATTATACCGGCTTTCACAACGGCAATATCGGCGCGAGTCAAACTGATTTCGAGAGCAGTGCGTTCGTCACCTCCTCCCGCTTCCAGTCGGGCATCCAGGATTTCAAGATTAGTCTGAAGGCTTCGGCGGGTTTGATTCGATAGATCTATCTGGAGCCTTGCTTCAACGATATCAAAAGTAACCTTGGCTACATTGGCAGCAAGAGACAGCCTTGACGATTCATATAGGTTAGCCTGAGCGTTCACCTCATCAAGATCGGCATCACGAAGATTTTTGATCCTTCCCCAGAGATCGATCTCCCACGCTACACTCGTGGCAAAGTTAAAATTATTGGCTCGAACCTTCTGAAAATTAGCACCCCGGAGGTTCTGAGAACGGTTTGCCTGCAGGGTGGCGCTTATCTCCGGCAGACGCCCCGCATTAGTAATAGTGGCCCGCTCCGCTGCCTGGTCCAGACGAGCGAGCGCCGCCGAAAGACTATAACTTTGATCAACGGCTTCGTTTACCAATGCATTTAGCTGCGGACTCTTGAAATCATAAGCCCATCCGGTCACCGACTGGCTTGGCACTTGCCAACCTCCTCCTGTCCAGGTCGATGGAAGGTCCCCTACCATGACGGCTGGATCAGAAACCAACTGTTTTTCGAATGCGCAGCTCGAAGCAAACAGGCTGACGAAAGCCAATAAAGTCACCGAAATGCTAAAACAAACTATTCGAGAAGCGTTCAACCTTTTCACTGAGACTGCAAAATAGGCGATTTGTCGAACTCCAATCGTCAGAAAAGGTTCTTAATCAACTCAAAAATTCCGCAGGCCACAACGAGCGCTGCAAGCGGTTGACTAACGAGTTTCTCATACCATTCAAAACGCCTCAGCGTTAGGAGCAGCAGCGCCGAAAAAAGGGCAATAAGAACAACCGCCAACTCCGCTCCGGTGACATACAGAATGACTTGCCCCAATTCTACCTGCTCGGGCTCGACGAAGAGCCGATAAAAGTCCGCTCTCTGTGTCACTATCAAACCGGCCATCACCCCTGCCACAGTCAGCAGCACGATTCGCCACCAACGAAGCTTACGGTTAAAGAAGATCTCGCAGGCTAACACGGCAAGTAATCCACCAAGAATCGGCCCTGCGGAAGGTACCGGTGAAATCAGGTCTAGAGCCACCAACGAGATTACCGTATTCTGCCCAACTAGAACCGCTGCCAATTGAATCACCGTAGGCCAGCCTTTCAAGGTCAGGAGAAGAAGCACCCCCGGCAGGAGAACTAGCGAGAGTGGCCCATCGAACAGATCTATCCACCCACTTACAAACGCTCCACGCTCTTCCCTCTGATGGCCGGCCTTCCCCAGACGAGCTCCTAGCACCGCAGCCTCCCCTTTTTCTTGCGAAAAAGCCTCAAACGGATCGTCCTCTATGACCGGCTGAACATTAATCGGGCGACTGTATTCTCCAGCAAGGATGACCTGCATTCGCCGTTCAGGCTTCTGATCTTTAATGGCAACCATGACAACTGCCATCGGACTGGAAGGATCCAAATAGAGCAGATATTCTTTGGCACCCTGCGGAATAGAACCAGTCATTTTCACGAGCACTTCCTGTTGCTGCAGCTCCTGCGGTGTTTCCTCATCACTCGTGTTGATTCGTTCAATCTCGAGTTCGGGATTTTGCTCTTCCTCATCAAACAAAACAGACAGATATTCCTCCGCAAACAGCCGGGCAGCTTCTTCAGGCGAAATCTGATCGTTCCTCGCCTGGTCCTGACTAGGAATAACCGCCATGGCAGCATCTAGGAGATAAGTCCGTCCCTCTGTATCCAAGTGGGTGATCAACGAAACCGATGAAACTTGATGGGCCGAACTACTAGCCGAGAGGGCCAACAGACTCAGAGCCACCATCAATATCTCAGTAGATAAACCCTTCAAAGTCGCGCGCATAGTTCGCTCTCGTCGACCCTAACTTGAATGCGACGAATTTGCACCTGGTAAATCGAACACATCGAGGCAGACCTCGATTGCGCGATACTTTTACACTTGTCACATCAGGTCCCTTTGGAAACTTTCAGTCAATTGTAGATTATCACAGACGCACGCAATCCTGAAATGAAACAGCCTTCCTCCAATACAGACCGACGCCATTTTATGCGGACGGCAGCTGGCACCACCGCAGCCACGGTAGCCCTTGCAGGCCAAGCTCGAGGCGAAGGCGTTGACCCGGAAAAAAAACTTAAGGTCGGCTTCATTGGAACGGGCGGACGGGGAACAGGGGCAGCAGCCCAAGCCCTTTCAGCAGATGATAATGTTGAGCTCTATGCCATGGGTGACGTCTTCCAAGAAAAGATCGACAAGTCGCTCGCCACCCTGCGGAAAAACGAAAACCTTGCTGATAAGGTCAACGTTCCGCAAAAGCGCCAGTTCGTTGGCCTCGACGCCTATAAGCAAGTCATCAATTCGGGGGTGGATGTCGTCATTCTCACGACCACACCCGGATTTCGTCCTCTTCACTTTAGGACTGCCGTTGAAGCAGGGAAGCATGTCTTTGCAGAAAAACCGATGGCCGTTGATGCTGCCGGAATTCGCCATTCCTTCGAGACTCTTCAGATAGCGGAGGGGAAACCGATTTCCATTGTTGCCGGTTTCTGCTGGCGCTACTCGCCCAGCCGCATCGAAGCCTTCCGTCAGGTCATGGAAGGCGGACTAATTGGTGATGTCACCAGTGTCTACGCGACTTATTACTCGGGTCATTCCAAGCCCCACCTCAATCCGTCACTTAGGACCGACGGGATGACGGATATCGAATGGCAGATCCGAAACTGGTACAACTACACTTGGCTTGGAGGCGGTGGACTGGTTGAGCAGGCCGTCCACAGCGTAGATAAAATCGGTTGGATTATGGGTGATACAAGTCCAATCCGTTGCCGAGCCACTGGCGGGCTTGCCAGCCCGCAGGTCGGAACTGGCAATATTTTCGACCACTATCACATCGCTTACGAATACCCAAATAACGTATGGTGCCATCTTGCCTCCCGAAAAACCCCGGGTTGCCTCAATGAAAACGCAGACTTCATTCGCGGAACTAAGGGCACCCTCATCATCGGTCGTGGTTCAGATCCTTACATCGAGGATAACAACGGAGAAATTATCTGGCGCTACAGAAAGCCGCGCACTGGCGAGTCGAACATGTATCAAGTCGAACATGATGAGCTTTTTGCCTCCATCAGATCTGGAAACCACATCAATGACGGAAGCCGAATGCTTCACTCCAGCATGATGGCAATTATGGGGCGAATGTCGGCGCACACCGGTGAAGAAATCAGTTGGGAAGAAGCCATGAATGCGGATGAAGATCTCTTCGCCCAAGAGGGTAATATGGATTGGGAGCAAAAATACAATCCTGCGCCAGTCGCCCTTCCCGGAGTGACACAGATTCCCGGGATTGGTGGCGTTGAGAGGAAAGAGAAAACGCCCACCAAAGCCTAGTTCGCCTCGGGATTGGTCAGACGGACAATGACACGGTTAGGCGGGGAAAGGTAGCGTGCCGCTACATCTTGAATTTCGTTGCGGCTAACCGCATCAGTTTTCCCGGGAGCTTTCCGGTAGTGGTCCCAACCCAATCCAACCAGCTCATCCACCGAAGCTGTGCCAGCCAACTCGCGGACGCCCTGAAGGTGGATTACTTCTTTGCCAAGCCATGAAGCTTTAGCACGTTCAAATTCCTCTTTCGTAAGACCTTCGTTGGCAATCAGCTCAATTTCCCTGAGCATTTCCTCCTCTACTTGCTCTAATTTCTCAGGCGCCGTAGAGGCATAGAAAATTATCATACCAGGTTCAAGTCCCTGCATTCGTGTCGCTCCCACGGAGTAAGCCAATCCGAGTTCCTCCCGAATCCGAATAAACATTCTGGACGCCATGTCACTGCATGCCTCCTCGATCAGATCGAGCGCAATGTTATCTTCATGGTCAAGCGATACCGTCCGATAGCCGACTACGATCACAGCCTGCTCTTTTTCATGCACTAAATTCACGACTCGATTTTCACCACTGGGACAGATGAACTCGAAAGGCTTCGAGAATTCTCGCTCTCCACTTGGAATATCATTCCCAAACCGGCAGCGGATAAGGTCTTCAGCCTCGCCTAAATCAATATCTCCAAATAAGGCAACAACTCCATTCCCACCTTTGACAAGTCGCTTTCTTAACTGAATTACCGAGTCTCGACTAAGTTGGCTTACTGAGGCCTCGCTACCGTTCAGGCTCATTGCGTAGGGGTGATTTCCAAAAACCTGACGGCGTAGCTCCCGCATCGCCACGCTAAAAGGCTGATCCGATTCTGCTTTGATCTGGGCAATCTGAAACTGCTTCTCACGTTCCACCGCCTCGTCTAAGAAAGCCGGTTTCGTTAACGCATCACCAAGCAAATCGACTGCGAGGCCGACATCTGGACGAAGTCCGTAAGCGGTCACTCCAAAAGAATTATTTCCAACAGAACTCGAGATGCCGCCACCCACCGACTCAATCTTTGTGACCACTCGTTCCGCCGAATAGTTTTCTGTATCCTTTGTGAGGAGGCGAGACATCAGTCGCGTCACCCCATTTTTTGAAACGTCTTCAGCAAGGACGCCACCTCTGAAAACTCCATTCGCATAGACAAACGGCACACGCTTATCAGAGAGGAGCAATACCGTTAGTCCATTCTCCAACTCCAACCGCCGAATGTCTTCTGATCTCCCCTTGCGCGGAGAACTCTTGGCAACGGAAGTCTCCGCCTCTGGCACGAGTGACACCCTCGTGAAACGATCGTCGGCAAGGTATTGATCAGCCACCCTAACCACATCCTCCAACTCAACTCGCTGGAGATCTTTCACATAGTCACGAGTATAATTCAGATTCCTTGTCGTAATCCAGTTAGAACCCAAGTCAGAAGCCTGGCCCCGCATGTCAGTCAGGGTAGAAAACTGGGAACTAAGGGCTTGTCGAACCACCTTGTTCACTTCATCGAGAGCGACTCCGTCTGACTTCACTTTATCGATTTCGCCCAGTATTGCTTCATCAGCGCTCTTCGAACTGCCCGGTTCCGTATCGTAGCTGAGCACGAATTGCCCTTGGAAAGTAGGCGCATACGAATAGGCACCAACGCTGTTGACCAGTTGCTGATTTTCACGCACTTCTCGATAGAGTCTTGAGCTTTTCCCATTACCAAGGATAGCAGCCAAGATATCAAGGGCGGGGCCGTCCGGGTGATCACCGGGTGGAATCGGCCACCCTAGTCGACCTCTAACCAACTCCGTTGAAAACGGGACTGATTCTTCTCGAATTCCAATATGCCGTGGCTCTTCCGGGAGGACAACGGAAGGGCGGCGGCGGCGGGAAATCCCACCCAGGTGAGATTCAATCCGTTCAATCGTTTCATCAGCATCGACGTCACCCGCGACAACGACAAAGAGATTATCCGGCGAATACTTTTCCAAATAGTAGCCATAGAGATCGTCGCGACCCAGCTGATTGAATAGGTCGAGAAAACCAATCACTGGGTAACGGCATGGATGAATCGTATAGGCGGTACGGAAAAGAGCCTTGCTGAGGACCTGTTCAGGATTGTCATCGCCCATCGCAATTTCGCGATGAATCACATCAGCTTCACTGGCAAACTCATCCTCGGGAAGCCTTGCGAAAGCGACGACGTCGCAAAGCACATCGAGACAGTTCTCGAAACCGGCAGAAGGAGTATCGATCCAGTAAACTGTGCGATCAAACGAGGTGTAGGCGTTGATGTAACCACCCTCTGCTTGCACCGCTTGTGCTATCTCGTTAGCATTGCGACGTTCTGTCCCCTTGAAAAGCATGTGCTCAAGAAAGTGAGACATACCGGCGCCCAGCCAACCACCTTCATGGATACTTCCAGCTCGGCACCATGCTTGGAGACTCACCACTGGCGCCGAGTGGTCTTCTTTGACAATGACCTCCAGACCATTATCCAGCGTGGCCACCCGCGCTGTCGTCTCAGGGAACTCCAGAAACTCAGAGTTCAACATTCGCTTGATTTAGCCGGTTGGTTCCCACGCGCGGGCGGTTCCTGCTTATCGTCTTCCGTAAGCACCTTTCGCGACGGAAGAAAGGGTCTCAGCAGTTCGTCCTTCAAATCGAGGACGTCCTCAAAGTCGCTGAGAGAGTCTTCATCGGAACGACCAAAAGCCCCAGCTTCGATGAGATTGAACACCATCGTGCCAATATCTTCTCCACTTCGTATGCCCCAAGACTCTAAAACAGCGACCGCCATTGGACCAAATTCCTTGAGTCCATACTCGACCACTCCTTCGAGAAGTTCAGGCCCACTGACGTGGCGATGTTCGATCAACTCATCCTGACGCAACGAAGAAACAGTATGGTCAAGCACGTTCCTCAAGAATTGGTAGCCATCCGGCTGGTAGCGATCGTCTTGAGAAACGATACTCTTAATGGCTTCATCAAAATTCGGCTTTTCCATGGAGATGTTGTGCAACGGTTCCCGCTCCTCTACCCATCCACCAGAATCCCCCCCTGAGTCAAGATGAAAGCCGACTTGAGAGCGCTTCTACGTCAAAATCATCCAAAACTGAAGAATCCAACGGGAGTTGTTAACTCCTAGAGTAAAAGGGCACGCGTTTTTAGACCACGCTCTTGCTGAACATAGTGGTGATGGTCACCGCAGCAACCATGGCGCGAATCGCGGCAACCGAACTAAAGATTCGTGAAGCCTACATGCGTCATTTTGAGGTGATTTGCGGAATTGATCGATCACATGATGGGAGTCAGGAGAGAGCTGGACCGCAAACTTGAGATTCCCGTCAGTGGTGCCGCGCTGAATTCTCCCCGCCAGTCTAGCCGACAATCACTTCCTTTAACTTCTCCACCACTTCTTCGATGGTAAGATGCGAACTATCAACCACGGTCGCGTCTTTTGGAATCACCAACGGCGAAGCCTCGCGACTTGAATCCATCTTGTCGCGCGCCGCAATAGAATCATCAATCCCCTCGGCACGGCGACGCCTCTCCCTCACTTCAGGGGAAGCATCGATGTAAAACTTATAGGGCGTGTCCGGAAACACCACCGATCCGATATCCCGTCCTTCCATTACGACTCCACGTTCACGAGCGTATGCCCGCTGCTCATCAACGAGACGTGAGCGCACTGAGGGGATCGCAGCGACGAGAGAAACTCTCCCGTTGACGCGATCATTAGCCAACTGTTCCCACGCAGGAAGCTGCCCGTTGATGGCAATCGTTCCGACATTATTCTTCTCGCCGCACTGGAACACTGTCTTTTCGAGCAATTCCTCAACGGCAACGGTGTCGCTAGGATCAACCCCGTTTTCGAGAACCCACCAAGTGAATGCTCGATACATCCCGCCGGAGCTCACGAATACGATTCGCAACTCGGCAGCGAGCCGCTTTGCCACCGTGCTTTTGCCGGAAGCGGCGGGACCGTCAATCGCGATAACCAGGGAAGTTTCTTCAGACATACCGGTTCAACCCTGAACCTCGATCTCGCGACCTGCAATCGGAATCCTTCTTTAAGCTCTTCGCCTTCAAAAATCTCTTGCCGAGAGGCGCGTCGGTCCCTATCGATTGAAACTATGATTCTGTCCGACTCGGAAATTCTCGCTGCGATGGATCGTGGCGAAATCGTTATCCAGCCCTATGATCGCGAATGCCTCGGGACCAATAGCTACGACGTGCACCTCTCAAGGCACCTCGCGACTTACCGAAACCGTGTTCTCGACGCCAAGGCCCACAACGAGATCGATCATTTTGAGATCCCGCCGGAGGGATTTGTTTTGGAGCCACAGATCAACTACCTCGGGTCCACTATCGAATACACCGAAAGCCACAAAGCAGTCCCTTTCCTTGAAGGCAAATCAAGCGTGGGACGGCTGGGGATCGATATCCACGCCACTGCCGGTAAAGGTGATGTTGGCTTTTGTAACTACTGGACGCTCGAAATCTCCGTAAAACAACCAGTTCGTGTTTATGAGGGCATGCCAGTCGGCCAACTAATCTACTTTCTCGTAGAAGGTGACATACTCACTCCCTATAACACCAAGCAGTCGGCCAAATACAACGACAAGACCCCTCTGCCTGTTGAGTCGATGATGTATCGAAACGATTTTTAGTTTCTCCGATCACATTCGAAAATTGGGATTCTGCACCGGCTTAACCTCAGTCGTGATCCCGTTTAAGCGCACAGATTAGATCCCGGAGCTTTCCTGGTGACGGCATCTTTGGGGTTTTCGGACGCCATCTCAACGATGGACATAAAGTAAGCCATGAGAAGTAGCTCCAATGATCGGTCAAGTGACTAATCCATCTCGCTTGAGTTGATCGGACTCCTACTCTACCCTCTCGTCGTATGCCCAAAAACTTTGAGATCAGGCGCCTTATCCTGTCGCAATTTCAGGAATTAAACTTTTACGTTCTGGACCTGATTGATGAAGCATTTTCGATTGGAAAATTCTGATTAAATGAAGATCCTGATCGCCTGTGACAAATTTAAAGGATCGCTCACGGCTCCAGAAGCGTGCGAGGCCGTTGCTGCCGGCCTTGCTGAGACGCTGGGCGATAGCGCTAACGAAATACAACTGTTACCGATCGCCGATGGCGGAGACGGAATGGCGAGAGCGCTCACCGCAGCAGGGAGTGGAGAATGGGTGACCTGCCAAGTGAAAAATGCGCTAGGCGAGACGACGGAGGCTGGCTACGGAATGATCAAGGCAAGCAAGGTAGCTGTGATCGAGATGGCGGAAGCTTCCGGGCTCGCTCAGATGGAATCAAGGGACCTTGATCCCTGGGTCGCCAGCACGTTCGGAACCGGCGAACTCATTCTCGATGCCGTCCGACACGGCGTTGAGGAAATCGTGCTGGGGATCGGCGGCAGCGCAACCAACGACGGTGGCAGTGGCATGGCCGAAGCTCTTGGTTTTCGTTTTCTCAATTCACAAGGAGAACCAGTCGATTCCCTTCCAGCCGACCTAGAAAAAGCGGTCAAAATCGTTACTCCATCCAGTCTCAATTTGCCCAAAATTACGGTGGCGTGTGATGTAACCAACCCGCTCCTCGGACAATCTGGGTGCACCACCATTTATGGCCAACAGAAAGGCATCAAACCATCCGATCTCGCTCGACATGAGAAACGACTCTTGCATCTCGTTAGAATATGCGGAGAGCGCGGAAGCGGCTGCGCCGACCAGCCTGGTGCCGGGGCAGCAGGAGGTCTTGGCTTTGGTAGCCTCGTTTTTCTTAGCGCGCAGCTTGTCCCTGGCTTCGAACTTGTCGCCGAGGTTCTCGATCTCGAAAAATCGGTGCGATGGGCAGATCTAGTCATCACTGGCGAAGGAAAGCTAGATCATCAATCCCTTAACGGAAAAGCACCTCACGGCATCGTTAAATTGGCACGCCGCAACGGGATCTCTACTGCTACTTTTTGCGGCCTTCTCGAGGATCGCGCCCTCGAGAATGAATTTGGACCTATCTGCGAAATCCGGGACCCAAATCTCAGTATCGAAACTAATATGACGATCGGAGCTAAACGGCTTCGTGAGACTTCCTCCAAATTCGCGTACTCATTACTCCACGCTTCACCTTAACTTGAATGCCCGATGTCCGATTCTGAAATTCTACCGGAACTCGAGGGGGTCATGTCCTACCAAACCGAGTTCGAACTCGGTCAGGGCGACTGCGTCGCGGGTATGAAAACGTTGCCTGAGGAGTCAATTGATATCGTTGTCACCTCACCTCCGTATAATCTAGGAATCAATTATCAGAACTACAATGACAACCTTTCTTCCAAAGAGTATCTCAGGTGGTCTCTTGACTGGGCCGGAGAGGTGAGGCGCATCCTCAAACCAGAGGGGTCTTTTTTCCTCAACGTTGGCGCCACACCTGCCAACCCCTGGATGCCATATGAACTAGCTCTA